>Ga0213918_1000118_pt1 | contig 33664 bp, 59 predicted proteins | sample McNCre217MG_FD_163422 | JGI IMG/M metagenome (GOLD analysis project Ga0213918, IMG submission 163422) | Freshwater microbial communities from McNutts Creek, Athens, Georgia, United States - 2-17 MG | ecosystem: Environmental > Aquatic > Freshwater > Creek | place: USA: Georgia | collected... | reverse complement strand
GGGTTTAGCGCGAAAAAGTTTTTAGGTACCTCCCCCTACCCTTTGGGGTTTGTGGGGGTTGTGTTTCTATGGGGTGCGTCTTTGGGCGATGTTCTTACCCTGATTGCAGGGGGTACATGCTGCTACTAAGTTGCTGAGGTCATGGGTACCGCCACGTGATACGGGGATGATGTGATCGACCTCGGTGGCTGGTGCTCCACAGTAGACACAAGTCTTGGAGTCTCTGAGCATTACGCTTAGGCGGATGCGTTGCCAGCCTGGTGGTTTCTGTGAAGCACGTGTGCTGTTAGCCCATGCTTTTAGTTTGTGTTCGTCGCAGTAGTTTGCGCCTAGCACTATTTCAGCACAGCCTTCTTTGTTACATACGCGTGCTGGTTTTGCCATGGTGTTTCTTTTTTACTCGGCTACCTTGGTTGCGCCGCATACCTGGCAGTAACCTACGCAGTCGGCGCACTTGTCGACGGTGGTCTCTGGTGCGGTTACGGTGTCTTCTACTGGGGTTGCGTCAGCCATTAGTTGGCCTCGATTGATGCGGCGCTGTACGAGAAGCTGGCTTCGTCGTATCCGGTTGGGGTTGCGTCAACTGCTGGGATTACAAGTGCAGCCTCTACTGGTGCGGTCTCTTCGACTGGTGCGTCTACTACAGGGGTAGCGTCGACGGTTACGTCAGTGGTTTCTACAGGGGTGGTTTCATCGGCCATAGTGTTCTTCTTTCGTAATGAGGGTGAACGTGGATCTGGCTGGAGTCGAACCAGCGTGCGATGTTTTCCGTGTACGGCTTTAGAACATCGACGAAGCCCTTACAGACCCTTCGTATTTCAAGTTTAGGTGAAACCCGCCAACCGACCCCTCAACACGCGGTCAGATACACCATAAGTGCGGACACGCGTGGAGTCACCTAAATCTCTCCTACACATATAGTAAAGGCGTTTAGGGGGGTAAAAGTATACGGGTAAACGAAAACTCCCCACCAACCAAGAGATGGGGAGTCGCTTCGTGGCTGTTACCAACGGGAGTTGCGGCGTTTGATCTCGTGAAGCTCAGCCTCGCACGTTTCAAGTTCCAACATTAGCGAAGCGAACAAGACGTGGCGGGAACCAATCCCCTGCAACTGTTCACGCAGTTCATTGATTGTCTCCTGGAGTGCGTCTATCTCATCCTGTATGGCGCTCACTTGGTACGTCGCTTATACGCCATGTAACTGATACGGTTGCGGATGCCGAAGATAACTAACCGTAAGTTTGGGCGTGGTAGTTCACGCTTAGCAGTGTGTTTGCCCTTGCTCACTTCTTGGCCTCTAGTTCAGTCACTAGGGCTTGCAGTTGTTCAGGGGTCAACTTAGCGACGAGGCGTTCTATCTTTTTCTTTGCTCGGCGGGCTAGTTCTTTACGCTTGCTCATTGATCGACTCCAAAACGTGTGTGGCGTCGTCAATGGCGGTCTGAGCTTCGGTTACGGCTTGGTTGGCGTTGACCATGTACTTGTTCCACAGGTCGGACACTTTCCATTCGCAGTGGGTGTCACGGATGACCAGGATGACTGGGCGGATGACGCCTGTTGCGTCTGGGTCGCGGCGTGCCCATAGCGGGCGCGTTTTGAAGTAGTCCATGCCGAAGCGGTAGGTTCTCTTGCTCATTCGTTGCCTTTCAAGTTTTTGTAGATTTCTAGCCATAGATCAGGGAGGCTCATGTCTAGGCCTTTGGCTATGTCGCTAATCATGGCAAGTGATGGGAGGTTGAAGCCCTTTTCTATTTCACAGAGGTAGGCCGGCGACATTGGCACTTGAGCTGCAACTGTTTTCGCGTAGAGGTTCTTACTGAGGCGGATGTTTCTAATGGTTGAACCGACGGCGTTCTCTAAGTTCATTTACTTCTCTCCTTTGATAAGGTCTGCTAACTCCGTATAGAGTTCTCGATTTGGGTCGTTATCCCACGCCGGATTCACTTGTTCTCTCCTTTGATAAGAGCCGCTAAGTGAGTGTCATAATCTCTAGAATCGTTGCACTGCGAACAGATGACATCCCCCATACCGTCGTAAAAGGCGCTGTGTTCTCCTAGTAACTTGATAATGCTCCGACGCTCGGTTGTTTGTCCGAACTCAAAACACCGCTCACAAGGGTTAAAAGTAGAACAGTCACCGTGATGTGTGTAAGCACTCATTTACTTCTCTCCTTTGATAAGAGCGATAGCGTCTAGCAGGGCATAACTAGGAGTTGTGCCTTTTCGTTCGGCTACTAAGCCTTCTAGCAACTTGATAATGCGTTCACGCTCCCAGTTCACACCATCCTCGAAGCACAACCACTCACGCTCATTCATGCGTCGACGAGTCTTAGAATCGCTCACTTGTGGTTCTCCCCTAGCAGATACGATGCCAGGCTGGTGATCTTGTCGTGACGGAAGCCAGACCAAACCTTTGTGTCAGTCTCGACAATCGGTGCCTGGAGCAAACCCTTAGCTTTGAACTCTTCCAACTTGTCTGGGTGCTCGGTCAAGTCCATCGACTCATACCGGATGCCCTTGCTATCCATCATGCGTTTGGTGCTCATGCACTGCACACAGTTCGGTGTGCTCCATACTGTGATTCTCATTAGTTTCCCTTCTGTTTTGTACCGGCTTCAATCGCCTGGTAAATCTTGTCAAAGTCCTCAGGCGTATCAGCCCAGTCACTCAGTAGCCCAATGATGTCCCACTTCATTTCGTAGGCACCCTGAACCTTGCCCTGCTTGACTCCTAGCGCATAGCCCTCACGAGAACCACGCTCCCAGCCGTCACCCTCGCCATGGTCGTAACCCGAATCGAACGCAGCATCGAGCTTGCGTCTACGGAAGGCGATTAGTCGCTCAATCATTGGCTTCTTCTATCTCGGCAAGGAACGCTTGCAGTTGCTTGGTTGGGTTTTTGATGGCGCGACCTTTGGCTAAAATGCGGTCAAGGGTTTTGCGCTCGCCGTTTAGTTCACCCTGCTGGCGTGCAACTTCTGGTGTGAAACGGTCGGTGTACTCGGTTGGCAGTGCGGTGAAACGGTTGTCTGCCATGACCTGGTGAAAGATTGGGTCGTTCATGCGCTGGCCTCGATAATCCGGATCACGCGCTCAAGCACGGTCACAGGGACAGTCATTGAGATGGTGGCGTCAGCGATCAGGTTGTCAATGGCACGCTGTAGCGCGGCCTCTGCTCCCTGCTTGCGGTAGGTGTTGCGGACTGCTTCGCCTGGCGTTGCTTTGCCTGCCGGGTGACGTTTGATTGCTTGGATTCGCTCTTCATAGGTTTCTGGCATGCTCATTCGTTGTCACCAAACTTCCACTCGGTCGCTTTCTTCCACATTTTCCGCCAGCCACGATCGGAAACGTCAGGGAACAGTGCGCGGTGCTTTTCTGCCTCGGCAAGCCAGATGTCGCTTTGCTCGTCTCGCGTGAGTGGTCGCTGTTCGGCTTCGTTCCAAAAGCGTTTGTCGAAGTAGGACCAACCCCAACCGGCAGAACCCGTGGTATGGGTGCCGTAGCTGTAGCCGGTCCAGCGAAGCTCGTACATTTGGCCACAATCACACTGCCAAATAGTGCCTTGGCCCTTGCCAGTCGTATCGGTTGGTAGAACGCATGTATGTACGGTGTGGATAAACTGGCTCACTGGCCGGCCTCCTTCTTTAGTGCAGCCATAAGGCCTGTGTATGTGAGGCGGTTGCCAGTGCGGTAACTGATGTCGTTGCGCTCAGCTTCCAGCGTTTCAAAGTTGATGACATGCGATTTGTTGCAGCAGTCAGCGTTGCCACACTTGCGAATACCAGGCATGTGCGGTTGGCCGTTGTCCTTAAGTGGTTGCATCGTGTCTAGGTCGACTTCGCCACGCCAAGGTGTGCAAAGGTCGCCCCCGCGAGAACTAGAGCCACCTTTGCCGGACTCGATAGCAACACAGTCACGGCATCGACGGTCAGGGTTGCCACGTGAAGCACGCTTAGACAAGGTGTTGTAGTTGACTTCGATACCGCAACGAGTGCAAGCAGCAAAGGCAGGAACAGCATCGATACTGTCGTCGAAAGTTTTCCAGGCTAGTTGTTGTGCCATGTTGCTTACGCCCTAGCCCAAACGATCGCGTTGCGGCCAGAAGGCAGTTTTGCGCGTAGTCCGGTGTCCAGGACGAGCCCAGCGGTGACCAGCTCGGCGCGACGGCTACGGATGCCACTCTCAGAAGCCACAGGAGCCCCGCTGAGGTTCTTGTAGGCACTGATGAGGTCAACATCCGTGCGCGGGTGGTTCAGCGCCTTGAGGATGGCTTGCTTGGTGGCGGTCAGGTTGTCGACCTGGGCGGCTGCTTCGTGCGAAGTGGTCGGGTCAGTCTTGCGAGCGAACGGCATTAGCGGTTCACCTTGCCCAACTTCACGATGCCAGCGATACAAGCGATCACGGCACCAGCCAGGATTGCGTAACCTACCCACTCAGGCATGAGGCCACCGAGGAAGTCGGCTAGTGCGTATAGTGCAAAGAATGCAAGGATTCCTAGTACGGTTTTGGTCATTTGTTTTCCCTTCTTTTGACCTGGCATTTCTGCCATAACTAAATACTAAACGTTTTCCGCCAAAATGTGCAAATCCTGCAAACTTTTTTCTGAGCCGGTTACGAATAGGTCGCCTGAGGCTTCTGCGAGCGCCACAGTTTTGATAGCAACACGCACACCAACATCGCTCGGAATGGCGGCATAAACCTTGCTGGCGTGGACGCGCACGATCATCGAGTCTGACTGGATAACGCGGGCGTTCTGCTCCAAACCGTCGAACAACGCGCGGCACATCTTGTCCAGGTCAGGTGGCACTGACGGCAGTAGGCGTTTCACGGTGCGGGGCTTAGGCATAAAGAACGTCGCCCACACAACGACAGGCTCAGAAAACCAACGGTCATCGCCGGTAGCAACAAACGCACGAAACACGGCGTCAGCGATAGCCTCACGAAACGGCTTGACCTTCTTAGACGACTCGATCATCACACCGTTGCCAACATGCTTCTTAGAGCCTTGGGGTGACGGTTCAACACCAACTACTGAGAAGTACAGTTCTTCACGATTCACGACGCGCCGCCTTCCAGCCCATGATTGAGCCAGCGATAACGAACCATGCGCCACCGAGCGTGCCAAGCCAGCGAAGCCACTGGGTAGTGGCCTCGCCAGCAAGCGCAAACATCAACAAGCCGTATCTGTATCCGTAGAGTGCGGCGAACATTTAGAAGGGCATGTCCAGGTTGACGGTGTCGCCTAGAACGTCCTTGACGGTCGCGATTGCGTCGCGGTCACGGTCTCGGAAGATTTCGCTAATGTCCTGGGCGCGAACCTTGAGGCCAACGCCTGTGGTGCCGTCTGCCTTCTCGTAGGTTCGGACGGTCAGTGTTCCCTTGACCTTGACGAGCACGCCTTCTGCTGGGGCCTGCAAGCCCTCAGGGAGGGTAACGTCGATGTAGTCCTTGCCGACCGTAGTCCACTCCCCTGCGTCGTTCTTAGCACGCTGAGAGTGAGCAACAGTTACAACCGTGCCCCAACTCAAAACCTTCGGTGCCTGGGTGAAACCTTCGAACTCGATGTTCAAAGCCATTTGTTTCTCTTTTCTTTCTTAGGGTCCAACTCAAAGCGGTTGGCGCTTACTGTTCAAGCCTAGTGACAGCCTGAGACACTATTTGGAACAGATAGGGCAGATAACCTTCACGCGATCATGCTCACACCTGGTCACCGGATTAGCCGCCAGGCGCTCTTCGTCTAGGCGTGCCTGTTCGCGGCGCTCTGCTGCCTCACGGCGGTCTGCTTCACGTCGGCGGGCAACCTGCTCTGCACGGATAGCGTCTAGCTCTTCTTTCGTCTTCTCGCGCTCCGGGTATGGTTCGTCGTCCCAGCGTCCTTCGTTCAACCACGTCGATGGGTGGGGTAGGAACTCTTTCGAGGGCTTGTTCGGGTCGATGGCGAGCAGGGCAACGCCGGTGAGGATGTCTGCCGGTTCACTGCCATCAGCTACAAGTGAGGTCCAGGCCTTGACGAAAGCCTTCTTCGCGGCGACCTTGCCAACCTTGCGAGGGTAGGCCTTCCAGAACTCAGAGAACTGTGGCTCAAGCTCGCCTTGAGCATGACTTCTCTTAAGAGTGTTCTTCTTAATTAAGTTTTCTTCTAATGCAGGGCGTTTTTCCAACGTTGGATTTTCCAAAGTTGGATTTTCAGACTTTGGATTTGGGTCCTGAAGAAACCAGGCCAGTCCTGCGTTCCAGCCGCGCTCGTCATGGGTGCGCTGAGTCTCCAGGTAGCCGTTGCTAACTAAATCGTCAATCGCGCCACGGATAGCGTGCCGGCCGTCGCCTGTTTCGCGTTCAATCTGACCAATGGTGATCGTGTAGCCAACCTCATGCGATAGCAGGTAGGCGAGTAGCCCTTTGGCCCTGAAAGTGATGCGGTCGTCTCGTAACCAGTCGTTTGGTATGCGGGTGAATCCTTGTTCGAAGCTAAGTTTGCCTCGGTAAATCCCTGGTGTTGTGTTCTGCAATCGTTTCCCTTTCTTCTTGCATTACAACCTTAGTGCCATATTCGTCATCTAGCAAAACCCATTTACCAATGTTGAAGTTCATTACTGGCACGGTTAGCGGGTCTTCCCATGATTCAAGTTTCCAGCCGTAGTCTTTAGCCATTTGCGCCCATCGGTGATCGGCTTCTATCTGGCCGTTCAGGATGGAACAGATAACGACTAGGTTGCTTGGTCGTTCAGCCCGGCTGTTCTTGCCGCCCATGCCACGGTTAGCGCGGTGGTTAGGTGCGATGGCTTCTGTTTCGCCACAGTGCAGACAGGCGTGGTCACGTTCGACCAGGCGAGCGAACTCCTTACCGTTCACAGACGGAAACCGACGTGTAGTTCAGGGATGGTGTAGTCGGGTGCCTGCTCAACCTGGGCGGTGCCACCAATCGGCTGGAAGGCGTCGTCAGGTTTGTCAGGGCACGTGTGAGAATCGCGCCAGTCGCGCACTAACTCCATGGCGTTACGTTCGTCGGTCTCAATCTCAGCACCGCACGAACAACGCTCCCTAACGCTCACCGACACCCGCCGTCTTCCATTGAAGCTCCACCATTCGAGCCTGTGTTTGTACGTTCATCTGAGCCTCACTGATCTGCTTGAGCTTCAACTTCACGCGGTTCACTTCCACACGCGCCAACTCGGCCGCTTCCGTCGCCTCTAGCGCTTTCAACTTTGCGACCATTTTGCGATGCGTGTCTGTGCCAGTAGCTTCCAAATAGGTCAGCGCTTCGAGCTTGTCAGCCTCTAATGCCAGCAAGACTTGCTTCTTCTCTGCCTCGGCAAGCACGCCAACACCTTGTTCAGCCTGCGAGCGCAACAAAGCAAGTTCACGGATAACGTCCTGTGGATACTCAATCAAAATCGTCGCCTAACTTCTTCTGAACCTCTAACAGGCGGATACCAAGACGCGTCGCCTCCATGACGAAACCCTTACGCCTGACGACGTTGTCGCCTGCCTCTTCCGCCAACCCCAACTGCTCCTTGATGGCAGCGATTAGAATCTCGCGATCATTAAGAAGCGGGTCCAAGTGTGGCGACCTTGCTCTTGATGGCTTCCAGTACAAGGTTGCCGGCCTTCTGAGTGCGTGCTTCGTTGTAAAGTTGGCGAGCGGTTTCGATGTCGCTCAGCTTCTCTGTTTCGGCAAGCCAGTCACGACCAGGTGCGCTAGGAGTCTGACCGCGTTCAACCTTGGCCATTTCCTCGCGGGTGGTGCGCTTGTTGCCTGAGTAGCCTGCGTTGGCCAGTGCGCGACCGATGGCGCTGGTCTCGGCGTTCTCCAAAGCGCTTGTCTTGTTCGCCATGCCTGCGCCGTCAATCTCAAACGCCAACCCTGTGGCTTTGGCTAGACCCTGCAACTGTTCTGCGTCGTCCAGGTAGATGGTCGCCTTGACCACCCATGTGGAGACCACACGGTCCTGCAACGTGGTCAGGTTTTCGGTGATGATGCGCCCATGTGGGTTGTCACCGTAAAAGCGGGCGATGCGTTGTTCTACAGTCTCGTAATCTGCGAGGTTAAAAGTTGCCATGTTGTTCCCTTATCGTTTCTTGTTTACCAAATATGGCGTGCCGCCGTTGCGAGCCTGCCGTGTTACAAACCAAATGTCTCCGACCATGCCACGCTTGGCGTCACCCATAGCGTCCAAAACCCGTGACTTCATTTCGTTCAAGTGAGACTCTGCTGTCGCAAACTGGTCTAGAGCTTTCGAATACTCGATACCTAGCGTGCCCAGTTCGACATCTGCCTCAGTATCAATGTTAGGGTGCATTTCGCGAATAGCCGCGTAAGTGCTTAGTGCGCCGTCATAGTCAGGCTGAATGTCCTGCTCAAGGTAAGCGCGAAACTTCTCCACTTCCGCAAGGTTCGTGTCCTGCTCAAACTGATCGGCCTTCACTTCGAACTCGCGATACTTCGACCCACTGAACAGGGCCACCACGTAGGCATGTTCGAAACCAAACGTCGCCATGTACCACTGCACCTGGGTGCGGTAATACGCTGGCACGCCATCTGCCCAATCGTCCTCATAGCGGGCAGTCTTCACTTCAACAATGCCGTAAGCGCCATCAGCGGTCTGATAGATGGCGTCAGGGTTTGCTAGTTGCCAGTCGCGCTCTTCATGTCGCCAGGTGCCGCAGTCGCGATGCACTGCAAGCTCTGGGTGTTCCTCGGCGAACTTGTCCAGCACGACGGACTCAAGGCGGGTTCCCCACTCAGCGGCTTCACTGGTGACGGCATCATCAGCAATGCGATCAGTGCGACGAGCCCACAACGCGAACGGGCTAGACCATGGGTTGCATCTGGTGATCGTGCCAACGTCAGAACCTCCGATACCTGTGGCGCGTAGCGCATGCCACTCAGGCGATTGGTTAGCAAACTTGCCAATCAGGCGAGCCGAACCCAAAGTGTCTGGAAGTGCTGTTACATTATTCAAAGACATCAAGCGGTATTCCCTTCCTGCCGATGTCGGCAAACCCCCGGTCGAGCTTCATGCTCCTGGGGGTTTTGCTTTTGTCGGCATAAATGATTAGTGTTTACAGCATAAGAAATAGCACCGACATTTAGCCGGTGTTCGAAAGGGAATGATGCACGAAGGTTTTGTTACACGCGACCAGCAAGAAGATTTGCGCAACCTGTGGAAGGCCTTGGATGAGATGAAGTTTCCGCCAGCGTGCGAGAACTTCCCCGACGCGTTTTTCCCTGACTACGAGTACGCGGGTTCGATGATGCTCAGCAACATGGCCAAGAAGATGTGCGGTGACTGCCCTGTCCGCAACATGTGCGCCGAGTACGGGATTCGTTGGGAGACGGACGGCATCTGGGGTGGCATCAGTCCACGTGATCGCCAGAACCGACGGGCAAAGCTCAAGCGTGCGGCTAACGCTTCTTAGAGAAGTCCGTTTGGCTGTTCTCTAGCCACCAGGCAGCCGCCTTCCAGTCGCCCTGGTTGGCGGCTTTCTGTATCTGGGCCACACTCCTGACGACTGCTTCCGCGTGGGCTTTCCTGACCGCATGCCAGAACGCCAACGATTCAGCTTCTTGCGCCAACGGCTCTTCGCCGGCCTCAACCCGGTCATGTTCCACTTGCCCGCGAATCATGTCCTGGTAGACGCGCTTAGTGCTTAGTTCGGCGTACTCGGTTGCTGTGCGCAAATCAGCCCCACCGCGCAACGCGTCAAGCAACGCTTTCACTTTCACTTGCTCTGAAAAGATGGCCATTCTGGTTGGTTGGAGTGTCACCCGTGTGCTCCATGTAGCGTCGAAGGATTACGTCGGCGTAGTGCGGGTCAAGTTCGACTAGGCGTGCAGTCCGGCGCTCGCCGTGGCAGGCGATGAGAGTTGAACCTGAACCGCCGAAGGTGTCCAGGACAATGTCGCCTGTCTGTGAGCTGTTGCGTATCGCTCGTGCGATTAGAGCCGTCGGTTTGGTTGTGGGGTGTAGGTCGGAGCGCTTAGGGCGTGGACATTCCCAAAGGTCGGACTGTTTACGGTCCACAACTGGCGATAGGCGTGCGCCACCGTCATTCCAGCCATACCAGACCGGCTCGTATTGTGTGTGGTAGTCCTTGCGCGAAAGCACCAAGGTGTCCTTGGCCCAGATGATCGTTGATGACCAGTGAAACGCGGCGTCGCGTAGCGCTTTGTCGATGAGTGGCCACTCTTGCGCCGACATAAACAGGTAGATTGGTGCGCCAGCCCTTGACCACATGCGCAGGCTGGTCGCTGAGTCGACCATAAATTGCTCGAAGCCGGTGCCCATGTTGTCGTTGAGAATCTTGCGCGGCTTGTAGCCCTGGGCGTTGCCCTTCTTTACCGCTCCGTAGTTCACGTTCCAAGGCGGGTCGGTCACGATTAGGTGCGCCTGGTCGTCACCCATCAGGGGTGTCAGGTCGCCTGTGGAGTCGCCAACCAGTAGCCGGTGAGGCCCAAGGCTCCAGACATCCCCTAGGACGCTCTGTGGGGTTGCTGGAAGCGCTGGAACGTCGTCCGGGTCTGTCAGTGTGGTCGGCTCAGCCAAGACGCTCAAGGAGGCTAGAAGCGCGTCAAGGTCTGACGGTGCGTGACCCGTGCCGTTCAGGTCTGACATGCCAGTCAGCAACGCGGCGAGCGCCTGAGGGTCGTAGGTCGCCAAATCCGAGTAGCGGTTGTCTGCCAGGACGATGCGTGCGGCTTCTTCGTCGGTTAAGTCCCACACGTAAGCAACAGCGACCTTGGGCCACCCGAGAGACTTTGCAGCCTTCCAGGTGTGGTTGCCTGCCAAGATTTCGCGGGTTTCCTTGCGGACGACTAGCGGGCGAAACTGCCCATTGGTAAGTAGAGAATCGGCTATCGCTGAAACGTCACCGACGCGCGGGTTAGCCGAGTAAGGGCAAAGGCTGTCAATGTCCACCTGATCGACGGACTGACCAAGCTGCAAAAGTGCTCCCTAAGTTGTTACGGGCGGTCACCGGCAAGCGCATCGACCAGACGGCCAATAGCGCGGTCAACCAACTTCTTCGCACCATCCTTAGTGATTTCACGAACGTCAGCAATCTCTTCAAAGGTCAGACCGTCACGGAAGCGAAGCTCTAACACTTCACGCACCGAAGCATGCAAGCCATAGAAGCCACCCTTGATGTCAGCCATAATCGCCAACGCAGTGTCATACTCGGTGCCGACCGCCTGGGCGTGACCTGTGCGCGGGTCAACCTTTACCGTGGTCTGTGGGATGTCCTCGAAAATGAAAGGGAGCGTGCGTTCTAGCATGTCTGCCTTGTAAAAGTTCTCGGCGTTGATTGGCTGGCCCACGCGTGCCGCCGTCTCCTTCGTGCAGTAGCGCAACGCCTCATTGCGAAGCGCCACGTAAAGGCGTCCAGTGCCATGGTCGGCGCGGTAACGCTCCACATGCTTGATGTTCTGCACAAGCCACAGATACAGGTGGCTGGTTAGGTCGTCAGTTTCGACCATGCTCCACCTAGAGCCGATGCGGTGCGCGATCTTCTCGGCGAGCTTTAGTTCTTGTGGCTCTAGGTGGATTGTCAAACTATTCTCCAATGGTGCGGGCCGCAACCTTAGTGCGGTTGTAGGTGAAAGGCATAAAAGTCTCAATCATGTTCTGTTGGGTGATGGTGCCCTTAGTGATTGATGGGTCGTTTACAAGGCCAGCGGTCTGAGCGAACCAGTCCGACGCGTCACAGAGTGCGCCGCCTTGCATAAGCCACGTGTCACCAATCAACTGCTGGCAAATAACGTGGTGGTAGTGGCCGGAAATAATGAGGTCGCTATCGCCCAAAGGGTCACGGCTGGCAGCCATCGACTTGAACCAGCCCAGCAACTTGGCAGCAGGCGTGCCAGTAGCGCGTGCGACGTGTCCATGAGTGAGGCCGACAATCCAGCCCTGCACTTCAACCGTGAGGCTCAGGCGGTTCTTGCCAGGGAAAGAGAACGTCACGTGGTCGAACTTGTCGCTCAGCTTCAAAGCCTCAGCGATCTGTTCCACGACTGCAACGTCGTCGTTATCCCCCAGCGTCGTGTACGCCTTGCCGTTCTGACGGTTCTCACCATGGTTGCCAGGCACCACGGCAACGTGGACAGGCAAACCGATGCTGGCTAGGTCAATCAGAATCTCAGTCAACAACCGTCGGACAAGTTTCACCTGGTCGCGTCGGTCAAGCGAGACTGAAAATGGCTGCATCTCATACCAGCCACTAATACCTTCAACCAAGTCGCCAGTCATAGGCACAAAGATTGAGGTAACAGGCTTGCCGGCCTTCTTAAGGCTAGCAATGTCATCCCTGACAAGTTGAGGAATCTGCAACGCTCTAGCAACCATGCCCTCAACCCCGTCACCGTCTGCCTGACCTGCCTGCAAGTCGGTAATCTGTATGAAGTAGGTGCGAGCGTTCTCTTGGTCTTTTACGACCCGAGGCTTGGCTTTCTTTGCTGCGGCAAGTATGTCGTCAAGGTCAAGTCCAGGGATGTCGGCAACGCGTTTGCGGATGCGAGCTTTGAAGTAGTAGAACCTTTTGAGTTCACCACCGCCGATGTTGCCGTCCCACGCACGAACCTCGACAGTCGAACCATCGATAGCGTATTGAGTAGTGTCAAACCCATCAGGAAGTAGCTCACGAAGAATCGCATCCCAGTCGCTAGGTGCTTCCGCAAGTGGTTGTGTAATGAGAACACCACGTTCGGTGTCCAGACCTGGTTCCCAGCCCGATGGGTGCTTCTGTCGCTTGCGAGTTACCTCGACTGTTGCGCCGTCAGTTCCCACTGAAAGCAAAGCGTCTAGCCTGCTAGTTTCGTTCATCCGATCATTCCCTTCGTGCAAGAGCAGATGTTGCGGCGGTGGTAGTGGACGGTACTAACGGACATGGGGAGGCCTGCTTCACGTAGGCGACCGACGAGCGCCTGGTCTGAGAGGCCACCGTCAGCGTGCTTGAGCGTGACCAAGTTGGCGAGTGCGGACTTGTACGGCTCTTCAAGCGTGGCGAGCAGGTGACCTAACCGGCATGGGCGTGGCCCACGTTCATCTATCGGTGCGAGTAGTGCATCTAAGTTCATGAGTTTCCCTTCTCGTCGAAGGACTATCCCCCGACAAGAACAAGCCTAGTCATTTACTTAGACACTAAACCACTGATTGAACGTTCAGCGTGTCGCCTGTGACATGTTGCGTTGACCTGGGAACAACGGGCGCTGGGCTTCCAACTTGCGGATGAGCGCACGAAGGTGGCTTCGGTGTTCCATGTCTGCCTGTTCGCGCGTCTGCGAACGCCAGTTGCGGTTGAAGACACACAGGTCGCGACCGTCCGCCAAGTGTTGGATGCCGAACAGGTCGCAGTCGTCCTGACCGTCCACCCAGGCGAACAAGGCATCCTCTTCACGTGAGAACGCCCGGCTCACAGTGACGATGACATCCGCACCCACATACGCGGACGCGTCTCCGATAACAATCGAGCGAGGCCACAACTCAGCCCACGTGACCTCTGGCATGCCCTCGATTGCGACGCTAATGCTCACTATCAGTCCCTTCAAACTCGTCTGGGGTGATGATGCGTTTGCGAATGGGTATGCCGTTAGCGCCGTCCCCCCTCTCATCGGCATACACGTAAATGAAACCGTCTACGTCTGGCGCGTAGGCGACAACCAAACCTTTCTCTTCTAGCCCTTCTAGCCACGCCTCGATTCGTTCAGCTTCCTCATCCGTGAGTTCTATGCCCTTGTTCCGTCGCCCGAGCAGTCGGAGCATGCGGGCGGGGTACTGGGTCAAGTGTTCGGCCTTGACCTTCCACGGCAGTTCGTCCTTGTAGCGCATCGCGTCTTTCGCCAAACCTGCCCTCGATAGGGCAACTGACACCGTTGACCTGGACACGCTCTGCCCGGTCTCTTCGTTGATACGGTCAGCGATCTGCTGGTGGGTGAGCCCAGCGTCAACCATGCGTGCCAGTTCTGAGGTTGGAGGCAACATCCTTGGTGCGGCCACTCAGCGGCTCCTTCGCATGGGCAAAGCACTCGTTGGCAGGTGGACAGTTAAGCCGTCGGTGGGCTGGTCACCCGTCTGGCGGTAGACAGAAAGTTAGCAGGCATGACTCTACGCACGCAAGGTGTCATGTTGCTATGGCGTGTCGCATAGTAGGAGTCCTGAGAGTGTCCGAATTGTCTCTGCTATAGTTGCAGGTCACTGGCGTAATCGTTGTCTACGACGACATAGCACAAGGCCTGCCAGTGATAGGTTACATTCGCTGGAAGGAGCGACCCCCGTCATGCCACGACCCACCCTGTCCCAGGCAGTCACCGAGTACCTAGAGCACTGCACCGCCCGACGCATGTCCCCACAGACCATCGCCACCCGACGCAGCACCCTCCACCGCCTAGTGATCTCTAGCGGCAACCCGCTGGTGTGGAGTGTCAACCAGAAGCATGTTGATAGAGTCTTCGCACAACACTCGTGGGGTCCTACGACCCGTAACGCGAAGTTGTCGACATACATTGGTTTTTTCAAATGGTGCCGCGCGAAGGGTTACATGCACAGAGATACAGACCCGCTATTCGGTTGGAAGAGCGAGAAACTGCCGAAGGTAAATCGGCTTCGCATTCCACAAACCGAGTGGCATCGTCTGTTTCAAAACTGTGAACACCCGAACGAAACTATGACTATTGCTTTGGGCTTGTACCTGTTTTTGCGGTCGAGCGAGAAGAAGCAAATCCGTCTACGTGACGTGCACCTTGACCGTGGCGAACTCGACATCAACCGTTCAAAGACTGACGGCTTCGATGTCATGCCCATCAGTGTGGAACTAGACGGTTATTTGCGCCGCCACATGACCTGGCTGGCTGAGAATGGTTGCGCCGACCCAGACCACTTCCTAATGCCCACTCAGACGCGAGCTAAGCAACGTGATGGTGGCAAGTGGATTGCTGGCACAGGGGTCATCGACCCGACGAGAACATTCGCCCGCCAATACACGCTCGTTCAGAACGTGATGGTTCGCGCCGGATACTCGGTCTATCAAGAAGGCGGGCACACGTTGCGCCGGTCTGGTGCTCGCGCCTACTTCGACGTGCTAGTCGGCCAGGGCTACGACGGTGCGCTAAAACGCGTCCAGTCGATGTTGGGTCACAAGTCCAGCGCCATGACCGAGCACTACTTGGGTTTGGACATCGAACGGCGTCAGCGTAACGACGCGCTCGCAGGCAAGCCGATGTTCCCCGTTGTCCATGATGCGCAGATTGTCCCGATTCGAGAGGTTATGTGATGGCTGTCACTCAAGTTAGGGTCTGCGACTTTGACGAAGGTGCTTGCGTCAGGCCTGCGACATGTTACAAAGTGTGGCGTGACGGTGACCGGCAGGCGTGGACAGTCGATCTATGCGACGAGCACGCAGCACCCCTGCTGGCCATCGTTGCTAGGGCTGAGCGCACAGACTTGCCTGTCAAGCCACGGGTGAAGTTGGAGCCCACCGCGCTCAGGGCTACCGACAAGACCCGCCCGCTCAAGAAGTAGAGGACCGCATGGCACGGAGACAACGAGCGCACAATCCGACCAAAGCAACATCGCCCAAGCCGTCCGAAGTGGAGGTTCGCAACGTTGCACATCCCCGCGTTTGGGCAACCGCCATCCACTTGGCTGGTGGAGAGAAAGACCGCATCGTGGTGGAGTCGTTCGGCAAGGTTTCTGTTCAGGTCAAGGAAGCCCCGCCATCGGAAGTGAACGACGACTGACACTCCCCCAGGAACGCAGAAGACCCCCTAGGAAGCCGTGTGAGGCCTTCTAGGGGGTCTATCTGTGTGCGGGTGAGTCTTGGTGCTACTTGGTTTCGTCGGTCTGGGATTTGACCTGCTGTATGGCACTGTTGATGGCGGTGTCGAAGTCTGTGTCAGACAACGCATCCTTGCCAGCGAACGTGAACAGCAGAACAGAAATCAAACCTAGGACGGCACCAGCAGCACCGAACACGGCAGAAGTAATAGCGTCGATGTGCAACAGGTTACCTGCACCCATGAACGCGATACCAGTGCCGCCAGCGAACGCGATAACACGTAGGACGCGTCGGATACTTTTAGCGCTTGGCTTTTTAAGGTTCATACGATCTTCTTTCTTTAGGCGGCTGGCTTGGCAGGGGTGACAGGCTGAGCCGGCCACTTAGGGCGTCCGACACCACAAACAACCGAGTAAGGGCGAACCTTGGCGTAAGCGCCGTCGCCGTTGCGCTGGTCGCCTGTGCCGTCTGGGTTCACGGTGTTGCCCTCGTAGGTGTAGATGAGCTTCTTGGCGGTGTCCACCTTGTAGACGATGCCAACATGCTCAGGGTCGCTCATGTTTCCGGCGAAGTTGAAGAAGATGACATCTCCCGGCTGCGCTTCCGCTGCCGTGTGCCAAGCTCCGTGCTTCTTGAACCAATCAACACCGGCGTGACACGACGCGAACCCCTTAGGGGTGGACGCTGCGACAAGCGGGGAGAGTCCGGCCTGAGCGAAGCACCAAGAGACATACATGGCACACCATGGCTGATTGTTCATGCCATACCACTTGCCAAAGACCGAATCGTTGTTCGGGCCTTCCTTATACTTCGCTTCGACCTGTCGACGAGCCCATGCGATTACGTTTGCGGGTCCTGCCATTTCTAGCCTCCGATTACTTTAGAGATGATGGCTCCGAGTGAGCCGGATGCGAGCGCGATGCCGGTGTATAGCCATACACGTTGCTCTAGTGCGCGAATGCGCTTCTCATGGTCCAACACGTTGCGTTCAGTCCAAGTGATGTGGTTTGGGAGCCGTTCGTTGAGGATGGTTACCTGTCGAGTGAGCTCTAGGATTTGCTCTTCCACGGTTATCCGGCAGGGTCAGCCGGGGCCGGCTCTTCCGCAGCTTTAGCTTCCTCGGCTGCCTTGGCTTCTGCCTCAGCTTTAGCCTCTGCCTCTGCAATCGCTGCCTGAGTCGCAACTAAGTAAGCCTCGACCCATTTGGTTGCGTCTGCCTTTGACTTGAAAGCGGTTCCATCCGGCTTGGTCTCCTGCAAGAGAATTGGCTGACCGTGGTCATTTTCCTCGGCGTAGATGCGGATGGTATTGGTGTCGTCGATTTCGTAACGGAACATGGTTTTCCTTTTAGTTCAGAACGGCGGTTTCGCCAAGGCGGTAAAGGGCAAACGTATTCGGGGATTTGAATACTGGGAACGAGGTTGAAAGGTAGCCGAACAGCTGGCTATTGCTGCCGTTTACAAAGTCATTGCCCTTGAAGAACCACTTACCGTTTACATAGGTGCTTGCTGAGATACCGTAGTTGAAGTTGACGGTTGAATAACCGTTACCAATGATTGCGTTGCCCGTTGGCGTAGTGCCACCCGTATTGTTAAGCGAACCAAGAGTGGTTCCGTATTGAATAGTTACGTTAGCGTTTTGGCTGGAGCCTAGGACCGTAATGACGTAGTTGGTTCCATCCCAGTTGATTCCTGTGGTCGCATAACCAATTTGATACGACATGTTGGTGCTCGCGCTGTTCCATGTGCCCGACGTTGCGTTTGCAGAATAGTAGTAAACGCCATTGGCTGCAGCCGTGTTTCCAGCGTGAACAACAAAGTTGCCGTTGACGTATTCGATACCGCTGGCGTAAAGCGTTGTTCCGGTGGCTTGTCCGGTGGTCGTCCAAGTGGTGCCATTTGTTGAGTAGTAGAAAGTGGTGTTTGCTGCACCGTCACCGGTTACGACGATTGTGGTTGAGCTGGCTGCAACATACAAGCCGTTATCGGTGTTGGTGGCGACGGCTGGGCCTGAAACGGCTGCGCCATAAGTCCAAGTGACCGCATCCGTTGAGGTGAATGTGTGCACCGCGTAAGTTGTTGAGCCCTTGCGAACGAACGCCACATACTTACCACCAGAATAGACGACCGCTACAAGTTTGCCATCCGCTACGGTAGTAGTAGGGAAAGAGCGAGCAGTCCAAGTGGTTGCGTCGGTTGAAGTATAGAAAGTATTCGTGTTGCTGTTATCTCCCGCAAAGATAATGCCGTTTGCAAGCGTAAAGCATTGACCAATGACAAACGTGGTCGCGTTGCTAGTCCAAGAGACTCCGTCGGTCGAAGTCCAAACCGGGGTGTTGCTAGAAAGTGCATAGTCGGCGAACGCATACTTGGTGCCTGTCCATAGCACCTTGTTACGGTTCCATTGAGTGCCGGTAGCACGGCTACCGAGGCGACCATTTCCAGTTGGAAGCAGGCCGGTGTTAACAGTTACGCTTTGCGTTCCCATAATCTTGACAGGGGTGCCAACGTTGATAGGTGAAGATACTGGCTCGGACCAACTGTTAGGCGAACCGGTGTTGAAACCGCCCGGATAAAGGTTATAACCTGAGTAACTTGTGCCACCGTTACAAACAAGCGTCGAGCCCGCTGCACCAACGAAGATGTATTCTCCCGCTGGGACGGTCGCGGTATAAGTTCCAGTCGAAGAGTAACCGCCGACCTGCAACTTGTAACCGGCAGGAGCAGTCGAGCCACCCACCGCAGCAGATGCGCCACCAATAGTTGAAATCGCCATGTTTAGTTCTCACTTCCGAAAGCGTGGAAAGTCAAAGCTGAAGAGGTGCCAGACTGAATCGTGACTACATCGGTCGCGTTCAAGGTGATGCCAAGAGTCAGCGCGATGGTCGCGTTGGCACCTACCGACACGTCATAGACGAGAGCATTCGAGACCGATGCAGCGGTTCCAGCTACACGCACGAAAGCGCGAGCGGTTGCAGCGGTGCCGGTGACGTTAGCAATAGCAAGGGTCGAGACGACCGCAGACTTACCAGCTGGAACGGTGTAGAGGTCAGCGTTGGTCGTGCTAGCCGGGGCTGACTGTCCGAGGACTTTATAGGCCATGATTTATTCTCCTTGTGTTTTCTATTTACTAAGCACCCATGAGCAGGAAAGTTCCGCTCAAGTCGCCTCCGCCGAGCTGCTTCCACGCAGAAACGGTCGAATCCCAATACTCGTGATAACCGAGGGTCTGATTGAATCCAGTCGTGCCGAAGGTCGGCGCGGTCGGACGGGTTGCCGTGGTCCAATACTGGAACCGGGTTCCCATGAAAGTGCGAACGTCGGTGACGTTGCCTGCGGTGATGACGCTCGCTCCACCGGTCACCAAAACTTGAGCCAAGAGAAGCTGATAAACGCCACCGGTTAGCGACTGGGTAAGAGTAGGAGCTACCTGAGCACCAGTCGTCGCAGCGGTTCCCTGCACAACGGCAAGAAGGATGCTATTTGCGACGGTGTCCATGGTGAGCACGATTGAGTCGATGCGAGACTGACCGGCAGTCGGTGCAGCTGCAAGAGCAACGGTCGCCTGAATCGAGTTCTGGTAGTAGAAACCATGAATGAAAGCATCTCCGGCAGCAACACGAACCTGCATACCCGAAGAGTCACCGGTAACTAGAAGATTGCCGTCGCCCGGAACACCCTTCACACCGGTGTCCTGCAAGTTTGAAAAGAGGGCCGAATACTGGGCTTCGGTTGTGTCGATGTTCTCGAACGGGAATGAGGACTGGGCCATGATGCTCCTTAGTTACTTGGAAAAGAGATGTTCAATGTTGGCGTGGTTGCCGATACAAGCTGCACGGCTCCCGCTGAAGTGATGGTGATTGGTGTTGTTGAGGCACCGTTAGCAACAACAAAGGAGCCGTCGCTGACCGGGGTGAAGCCGGCTGGGAGAGTGAATGCGGTTCCGGTAGTGCCACCCGTCAACGCTCCACGCAGGTAAATAACGCCGTTAAGTTTGCGATAGAAAACCGGAGTTGATGCGGTCCACGAGTTGCTGAAAGACGTCACGGCAATCCATGCGCTTGAAGCTGAAGCACCATTCTTTTCAAGATTGGCAATGCGGAGCTCTTGCTGGGTTTGACGGGCAATCATGCGAGACTCGGTGTCTGTATAGGTAGGGGTGCCGAGCGTTGCGTAGATGCGAACACCGTCTTCCGCGATTCCCACACCGACCTCATTGACAACCGCTGAAGCTTCGATGACTCCGACAACCACGGTCACCTTGTCGCCAAGGCCCCAGTCGATGCCGTAGCGCATGTTTGTGTCATCCGATGGGGTGACCGCAACGTTCACGATGGTCTTGCCGTTGTCTACGAGAGTTTCAGCACCGGTCTGAATGAGCTTCGCTGCGGTGTCTGAGCCACGGTCATCCTTGTAGAGCTCGATTCGACGCTTCCAGAGGCCCTCAGCGGTCAGAGACGCGGTGTTTGAAGCCTCGATGAATGTTCTTGCCTCAGCCTCGCCCTGACCCGCCACAATCGTTCTAGTGACCTTTGGCGAATAGTAGCCATAGTCGGTTTTTGTAAGCTTGCCGTTAGCGATGTCCATGCGGATGAGTGAGGAGCGGTCCGTTGGCTGATACACCTGAAACTGGAGACCTGAGCCAACTTGGATGATGTCGTAGCCGATGCCACCGGTCTGAGCGAGCGGGTAAAGCAAGTCTTGCAACACGTCGAAGCGGGCTGAAGCTGCCACGGTCGACCCACGGAAAGCATCGTTTTGAATGGTGAGGCCTGAGACTTGACGAGCTGCGGGAGCACCCGGGCCGAGGTTCGCGTTCACGAAGCCTTTTAGCACGGTCTCAGCTGCACCCGTGCGAGTGTCATAAGCCGAAGTCTGAGCGGTTACGTCTGCCGTTGAGGGTGTTGGATAGGCGAGACGCTCGATGAGGTAAATCGAGTCATCCACACCGCTAATCGTCCACATACCGTCTGGGTCTTCAGAGGTCTGCTCATTTGTTGCCGAGGTAGTAGGGCCTGAAAGGATGACACCGTTCGGGCCGGTGACGATGATGCCGTAGCCGGGTTGTCTGAGGAGCTCGCCAAGACGGTGGTTTGCTGGGAGTTTTATCGACCATGAGCCCACCGCATTGAAACGGGAGACCATCGTAAAGCCCACCAAGTCCGTAGGCACGAACTGGCCTATCCGGGTCAGCGACGTATCGCGAACCTCAACGGTCAAGTCGGAGAGCAACATTTAGTGGACGACCTCATAGCGTGGATAGTAGGTGCATTTCACCGAGGTGTCTGCGGTGTAAGCGGTGCCGGTGATGGTGATGCTGCTAGTCCCCGGAGCCAAAGAGAAAAGCTTAGGAGCGGTGCCGAGCAATGAATAAACGTTGTTTTCAGCGTCGTCGGTTACGGTTCCAGCTTCCGTGTTCACCGTGTAGGTGACACCGCCCGGGATTGCGGCGGGGAAGCTGAATGACTGGGTGCCGTTCGAGACGAGGAGATTGGTGACTGGGCCACGAATCTGCCAGATTGGATAAGCGTCGACGTCGCCCGCGTTGTTTGCAGTCACGATTCCAAGAGTCTGGTCGGACGAAACACGGAGCTTGGTCAGCTTAGGAAGTAGACCGCGACCGGTAGAGCCAGAACCGACGGTGAAAGTGGTCGGAGTTGAAGACAACCAAAACGGGTTCGGAGCCTGCATGGTGATGAGCCATTGGCAGAAGGTAGAACCTGCGGTATCACCAAAGACGGTCTCCGCGCCACCACGATAGTAGGCACTTAGAGCGAATGACGTTCCGTCGGAATAGGTTGCATTCACGACCGTCGCGCCATTCTTGACGTTGAGCAACGCTGCAAGACGACGAAGCTTCGCTTCAACATCTCCACGGTCTGTTCCAATAATAGTAATCGGAAGGTCGATTTCACGGATGGCCCGCTTGGAGTGTCGGAAGTAGCCACCGTCGCCGGCTGAAGGTGCAATGCGGACTTCGGTCGTAGGGATACCGAATCCACGAACACCCGCGCCGAGGATGTAGTTCAGGTTGTTGTCCAGCGAGATGGTGTCGCCGTTAGCTCCAGTTAGAGAGATTGCTAGGTTTACCATTGGTTCAAGATTCTCGCTCTCTGGACGGCAGCTTGAAGGGCCTGAGCTGAATCAAGCGACTGATTTTGTGCTGCGTTGTAAACGATAGTTACGGCTCCAGCAGGGGCAACCAGTTTCGCGCCACCGGTTTGCTTGTAACCGGCCTGAAGCATCGGTGCGATTTGGCTGTTGTAATACTCAGGGGTCATGTTGGAAAGGTCTCCGCCAATGACGGTTTGCATCCCGGTAGCCTTATTGGTGAAGCTGACCTGACCTAGAGCGTTGTCCAGCTGGGCCTGAAGTGAACCGCCCGGGGTTGCCTGATTAGCTGCCTTGATAGCGTCGTAGTTTGTCAGACCTGCGTCTTGCAAGTTTGAGACGCTCTGATTGAACTGAGCGGTCAGAGCACTAATGTTCACTAAATTGCCAGAAACACCCTTCACGATGGTGTCCATGTGACCCTTGACGGCTTCACCCATGGCACTCATTACGGTCGTAATCTGAGGCATCGACGCCTCAATACCATTCGAGAGGCCTTCGCCGATGTTCAAACCGAAGTCGTGGAAGACGGTCGACGGAGAGTGGATGCCGAGAAGCGACTTGAAGCCGGTCACGATTGAGTTGCCAAGGTTGTGCACCCAGTCCATGACCGCGCTACCCATGGCGTTCGCACCGTTGATGAGGCCCTGAATAAGGTTGCGTCCAGCTTCAGACAACCAAGTGCCTGCGTTAGCCATGAACGAACCAATCATGTTCGGCAAGTTGCGGAACCACTCACCGATGTTCTTGCCTGCATCGCTGACCGAGGTGACAAGGTTCGAGAACCAAGTAATCGTGTTAGTGACGACCTTGATGATGACACCAAGCACGTTGATAGCAATTTGAATCGCAACTACAAGCACGGCTTCGATGACCTGCGCTAGGAAGGTGACGATTGGCATGAGGAACTGAATCAAGCTGATAAGCGGAGGCAGCAAGGTAGTGATGAGAGGCAGGATGGCCTTGGCTAGAGGCATGATGGCCTCAAGAGCCAGCTTGATGACTGAAGCGATAAGCGGGATAAGTGGAGGAAGTAGAGAGGCAACGGCCTGCACAAGGACAACCACAACCGGGGCAAGTTGCTTGATGACATCGCCAAGGGTGTCGCCGAGCATGGCAGCGAGCTTGGTAATCGCAGGCATGAGCTGCACGAAGACACCGGAGAGAGCTCCAACGAGGATGTTAGCGACATCGGTAATCGGAGGAAGGATTTCCTTCAATACTCCGGCAAGGCTGCCACCGATGCTCACGGCAAGCTTCACAACCGAGTCGATGAGCGAAGGCAGGACCGGCATAAGGGCCTTGAACGCGAGACCCATTGGAGAGAAGGCAGACATGAGCTGCATGATTTGAGGGGCAAGCTGAGAGAAGACTGGGCCTAGAGCTTGAAGCTGAGTGCCGACAGACTTGAAGAAGGTTCCGAGGGCACCATTAGCGGTCTTGCCGAAGCCGTCGATAGTCTCAGAGAGCTTCAAAAACATCTCTCGGTGAGAGCCAAGGAAGCCGGTCACCGATTGGATGACAGGGCTCAGAGCGTTGCGGAAGATGTTCTGGACGGCATCCACGACAGGGATAAGGTCGCCACCAAGGGTCACCTTCAAGCCCTGAATCGCAGCTGCGAAGTCACGAGCGGACTTCTTAGACTCGGCGAACGATTTCATCGACGTGTCGTCGAGAGTCAGACCCATTTTCTGAGCCTGAGCGGTCAGCTCACCGATACCTGCCGAGCCCTTATTGAGGAACGGGATAAGAGTTGCGCCTTGCTTACCGAAAAGCTGCATAGCAAGCGCGGTCTTCTCTGCGCCGTTAGGCATCGCCTCGAACTTGTCCGCAAGTCCCGGCATGAGGTCTGAGAGAGGCTTGACGTTGCCGTGTGCATCCTTGAAGTTCTCACCGAGAAGCTTTGCCATGTCAGCGGTCTTCTTGCCGTCGCTAGCTGCGAGACCAAGCTTCTTGCTGAAGATGGTCATGGCACCGCCAACGGTGTCCGTGTTCACACCGGCGAGCTGGAGGGCACCGCGTAGGCCAGAGACCTGCTCGGTTGTGCCACCCATGACACGCTGCATTCCCTTGACCTGTCCAGACAAGTCCTCAAAGGCATGCATTGAGTCTTCAAGGATGTGCTTGACGGAGAATGCTGCGGTGACCGCCATGATTGGGCCAGCCATAGTCTTGAGGCCACCAAGAATCATCGAGCCCATGCCCTCGCCAACACCGGCAGTTCCGCCGAGAATGCCTGACTTTAGGGATGAGCCGAATCCGGACGTGTCCGGTTTGACGCCGATGGAGACTGTGCCCGCTGAAAGAGCTTCGCTCATTAGTCTTGTCCTTTCAGGAAGTCTCCGAGTGCATCGAGACTCTTCGTCTCACGTTCGGGAGTGATGGTGTTAGGTCTACGCACAAGCTGAATCTCGTCCGTTGGAGGATTCTCGAGATGCGCGATTTGAAGTATTCGCAGAATGACTTGGAGCAGGTCGACTTGTGTCGCCTCTAGCTCCGTTTGAAGGGTCCAGTCAGCGGACTCGTCTTCGTGCTTACGCATAAACATGGATTCATGTTGCGGTAAGCCAATGATGTGGGTGAGGAGCCTGCGACAACCCCACGGGGTTTGCCCCCATGTAAGTCGTCGCAGGTCCTCGCCGTAATAGCGTCTAAAGTCAGCCTCTAAACAATCCCAGTCCTCTGCGAGGAACCGGGCGAGGCTAGCTATTCCCCCAGCGACTTCCCTGAAGCGAAGAGAATAATCTGTTCTAGGTCCTGAGCGGTCAGACCGTCAGCTAGAAGAGCATCCACGTCACTAGGGTCAACTAGGAGCAAGGTGAGACCGCCACGGATGTCCTCTGCCTTGAAGCTGAATGCAGCCTCTAGAGGAATCTCCGGGTGGACCTCAACGAAGCCAGCTGACAACTTTAGGAAAAGAGAACCCTGACCGTCGGCTGCACGGGCTTCCGCACGAGCTGCACGAGCTGCACCAAGGTCCAAGACCTCGGCACCCTTAGGAAGGTCGCTGATAATAGCCATTAGGCGTTCACACCTGCGTCTACACCGTAAACGAGAACCGAGTTAGAGTTGTCGGTCGGAGCAAGAGCCTGAACCTCGAAGCTGAATGAGATGGTGTCCTGTCGGCCCAGCTTCTGCTTCGGGATTGCGGTTAGAGCAGCGCGTGGGATGACGATGCGCTGAGTCTTTGCGCCATCGTTCCAGTCAGCGACAAGGACGAACTCCTTGGTCAACTGAGCGTTAGGGATGACAAGGGTGTAAGCTCCACCGGTTCCTGCGGTGATGGTTGCGCCACCCCATGCAAGGCCAACGGTGGTCTTGTTCATTTCAAGAGCTTCAAACATAACCTTGCGGGTGATGCCGGTGTTAACAATCTTGACAACTTCGGCGGTCTGCCAAGCGTTGACTTCCTTGTTCTTTAGGGTCTGGTCAAGCTCGAAGCCATCCTGAGCGAAGCCAATGTTAACGAATGCTGCATCTAGGGCTGAGGTTGAGTCAGTTGGCAGAGCAGTTCCGGTCGGTGCATACCAGACCGCACCGCTACCAGCGACGCGAATCTTAGAAGCATCTAGTGCCATAGTGTGATTCCTTTCAAGGGGATTGGTGTTGCGTTATTACGGGTGAAGGAGGACCTGATAGCGGGCCACGAACCGCGCCAATGGCGGGGTTACGGTGGTGTCCGGCAACCAAGATGGTCCGACTTCCTCGAATCCTGAAACTAGGACTCCCTCTGCCACCGAATCGTTTGCGATGGCGAGAACTAAGGCCCGGATAGCCCGGGCAATGTGTGAGCACTCATACTGGGTGCCACCGAAGACGCTGACCTGCAAGGCCGGCGCGTCGACAAACTCCTTGCGAATCGCGTTGCCACCTACACGCTGCACTAGGACGAGCGGAAAAGTAGGGGCTGGAGCTATGGCGGTAGTGATGCGCTCCGCTGGGATGAGCGAGGTTACCTCTGAGCGGGCTCGAAGATACTGAATAAGTGCAAGGGGTCCATCTGGGAGGACGGTTATCGGTCTAGGCATTACGAACCGCTCTTCTTGAAGTGCAAGCCAAGCGATTGGACCGCTTGACGCATGATAAAACGTGGGGCTTGAACGAAGGTGCCGAACTCAATCCATGAAGACTTTTGGTCGGTCGCAGCTACACGCCAGACTCCGCCTTGAGTGTTTGCGCGGTTGACGATGATGCCAGCTGCGTAGGCTCCGGAATCAACTGGGGCCATTTCGCGGGCACGAGTTGCAATCGCTTCGGCTGCATCCTTGACGCTAACCTGCACATGCGGGAACATGTGAAGTTCCTTTTCGAGCAGCGGGTTAGGCGTAAACGAAATCTCTTCCATTAGCCTATCACCGTTCTAAGGGCAACCGTAAAGTGCGACTCGGTTTGAGTGCGTGGATTCCACCATGAAGCCGGCGAACCGATGACCTCAAAAGTCTGGCCCTGAAAAGTAATGCGGTCCAATGGACCGATGACGGTTCCAGTCGGAAGGAAACACTTCCACTCGGTCACGGTGGTGTCGCGGTCAACCTGAGTTTCGGTCGAGGAGACTTGCTCTAGGAAGCCAAGGACGGTAACCGGTGCACCGAAGCCTCCGGTGATTACGTTGCCGTATGGGTCAGTCGTGCTTGCTGTTATCCTCTGCAAGCTCAGAGGCTGATTGAGAAGTTTTGCTAGGCTCATCGACGGGTTGCCACCGAGGTGCTCATGGCGCGTTTGCGGTAGAAGTTGAGAACGGCCTTAGTCTCGTCGGTGAGGGCCATGCCTCCACCTGAGTTGCGGGTGTAGTCGATTTTGTAGCCACCGATTTGCTCGGAGTTCACGCCGACCTCGGCGTTGAGCTGGAGGGCTACCATTCCGGCAACTTCGTTCACGATGTCCGCTGGAACCTCATCGAAGCCGTGGGTGTAGGTCACGACGATTTCTGCCTGCGGACCCTGCCACGTCGCTCCTGTGACCTGTGGGCCTTGGTTTGAGCCCGCTGGACCCCAGAGAGCCGAGCCACCCCAAAGGGTTGAGCCATAGTCCGGCATGAAAGAGCCGGTGCCAAGAAAAAGCTCGTCATTTATGAGCTTCCATTTAGTGCTTGGCTGAGTTGCCCCGTTCATGACGACAGACGCAACGCTGCGGACCGGTCGCTGAGGGAGCTGAAGATTGTTGCCCCAGTTGCCCGGGAGAGTAATAACGTCATCCGTTACTAGGGTGATGTTTTGGCGGGTGTAACGGCGAACCATTCCCGATGCCATGTCAAGAAGGCGAGTGCCAGCGGTAACCTGAGCGTCGGTCAATGGTCGACCAATGATGGCCTGAACGTCTTCGATGGTTGCTAGAGCTGGGAGAGTCATCGCTTGCCTTCTGTCTTGAATCTAAATCTTGGTGAGGGTGGAACCCGCCCGCCCCTGTTACAGGGCGGGCAGGCGGTGAGTCGAGGACTAAGCCTTGACTAGAACACCCTTTTCGTCGCGTAGCTTTGCAACACCGTAAAGAACGTCGGTGGTAACCTGCACACCAAGGTTTGCAGGGTTGTAAGCAACGGTGACACGAAGAGTTAGACCTGAAACTGGGTCAGTTACAACCGAGGTCTGAGCACCTGAGCCAGCTGGAGCCTCAGGAAGGCCACGCATCGCCAAGATAAGCGCGCCCGGGTGGAACGCGATGTTCTTGGTGTTGACCGGAGAGGTGCCAGAGGTAGGGACAAGCTGCGAGCTGTAAACGTCGAAGCCGTATAGACGACCAATAGAACCCTCGGCAACACCCTGAGTCTGAGCGAAAGCGAAGTAGTTCTGAAGGTTAGTGTCGCCAAGAAGGGCAATCTCATCCTTGTCAGAAACGATAAGCGCACGACCGTCGACTGGAGCCTTGTTGTCATTCAGCTGCTTGCGAGCAAGACGAACGGTGGCAGCGGTGATGTCGGTGCCGTAGGTTCCAACTGAAGAGGTGAAGGTTGAGCCAAGTGCAAGAAGGTCAGACTCAATCTGCTCTGCGATTGGGATGATTGCAGCTTCCATGTAACGCTGCATGATGTCCTGATTTGCGGTCGCACGAGCTGCGTCCTCAACGATGAACGAAACTTCCTTGTGCTTGTTTAGAGACACGGTGGTAGTCGATGCAGTTGGAACCTGCATGGTTACGTTGGTGTTTGCAGCCTTGTCATTAGCGACGAAGGTGCCCGGGTAAGGAATGTTTAGAGTGTCGCCAACCTGAAACGCAGCAATGTCGCTGTCGCGGGTTACAAGCTTCGCTAGAACAACCTTCGAGCGTAGGATTTCGAGTGCGGTGTTCGCCCAAATCTGGGGAATGAACGGAGACGCCGAAGCGCGGGTGATGTCAGCCATTTAGCTGGACCTCTTTCTTAGGTAGTAATACGGCCCTCACGATACGCAAGTAGAATGTCTTCCTTGTGCTTCGTGAAAAATCCGTGGTCGTTGATTTCTGATTGTGAATAGACGCGCTGCGCTGATTCGCCACGCGAACCCTGACCCACGTCACCGAAGGCCGGAGCCCGCTTGACTGGGAAGGTTGCTACAACGTCATCGGCGTCGGCTTCCAACTCTTCACGAGTGGTTCCGACAAGTCGTCGCGCCTGAGCGGGAGTAAGTCCCTTTTCATCCGCAACCTCACGTCGCAGATTCTCGAAATAGAGTCCGTCGCGCTCTGCTTTCAGAGCGTCACGTTCCTCTTGGAGTTTCTGGGCCTCGGTCTTATCGCGGTCCTCAAACTCCTTCAACTTCAAACGAAGCGTTTCCGCTTCCTTGTTTGCCTTTTGTAGGGCACGCTTAACCTCGGCAGGAATCTCAGCCTTAGCGGTTTCAGGTGCTTCTACGGTTTCAGTGACATCAGCAGTAGCGTCAGTCTCTACGGAAACGGTGGTTTCGTTTTCAGCCATCACGGCTCACTTTCTATTTTGGTTACTCCCACCCTCGCGGCAGGATTCTCTGGAACAAGGCCGAAGCCATGACCAAACTTGCGGCGACCTAGTTGTGTAGATCGTCTGGGCCAGTGAAGTTGTAGTTCTTGTCGGTGATAACCGGACCAAGTTCTCCGTGCTCTTCAATCTGGACCTGGTCGAACTCTTGCCCTGGGGCGAAAGAGCCGAAGTCTTGTGTGCTGTCACCTGAACTGCGAGTGATGGGGTCAGCGGTGCAACCACAGTTGTTGTGAAGCGGTTGCGGTTCGTTCGGGCCGGTCTGCACGCCGTCAAGCTCTTGGCAGAAGTCACAGCACGACGGGTCAGCGACACGCGTCCAACCGATCACCTGGTCGTCAACCTGTCCGAACGCCAACGTGGCATCGCGAGACGCCAGGGCAACATCCATGTCAGCAGTGGACTTGAGGCGACTCAGGGCCTTCTCAAGGGCTGCTGCGTAGCCGATAGCGGCTATGGACGTCCACAGGGTGGTGAACGGTCGGGCGTAGACCTGTGCAGGGTCGACACCGTTGCGAGCACCAGCGCCGATAAGGGCATCTGTGTTCAACCCAACTGGTGGGATGCCAACCTTCTTCGACATGTAAGCCGCTGTGAGAGCGACCGCGCGAGTCTGACCGGCTTTGACAACCGGCAGAACCTTGTCCAAGAACACTGGCACTTGAGCATCCCGATACTCTGGGAGGGCTCGCCACTGGCGTTCCACGTGATCGGCAACCGCTTGACGTGTGCGCTTCAACTCGGACTGGTAAGCCCTAGTCAAACTGCTAGTCATTTAGTTGGCCTTTACGCTACTGGTGGGGTTACAGGTGGCACTGGAGGCAAACCGAGCAGACCGTTTAGACTGTCTTCTGCTTCCATCGCCTTAAAGCGTGAAATCTGGGTCTGCGAGTAGCCTGCGTCTTCCCAGAGTTGCTGGCGTGGCACACCAATCGCTGAACGCTTGACAAGTGCATCTGCAAGCTCAGCCTCAGAACGATACTCAGGGTCGCCCCAGATAACTTCCGAATCGGTAATGTCGCCACGTGGGTCACCTTGGACCTTAAAACAAAGTCTAATGACTTCTTCCCACGCTTCACCGAAGAAACGCATCTTTCGACGCGATTTAGCAACCAAACCAGTCTCGGCAGACTTGATAGCGTCGCCCGAAGGGAAGTTGCCACCCAGGAAGAAGTAGTGCGGTGGGGTGCGAGTTTGCGAAGCGATGTGCTGGACAAGGGTTTCAATGCCGGTCACATAGTTGGACAGGTCGCCGGCCGAAAGCGTGCCGAAGCGTGCGTTAGGGTCTTCTGCGATAAGCAACTTGTCCAAAGCAATCTGGAACGGTGCCTTCTCGCGCCCGGTAGCCTCATCGATAGGGATTTCCAAACCGGTGACGTAACGCTGAGGAAAAGCGATGTACTCCGAAGCAATCATCATGTCGGCAAGCAACTTGTTTACCATGTCTTGCTGTGGAATTACGTTCAGGAACTCGCTTACGCCGTAAGTGCTGGTGAGTGACGCGCGGTTAGACAACTGCACGACCGGCACAACACCTAGAGGGTTTGGCAAAGGCCATGGCTCCATGTCGTCCAGGTCAGGTTCCCACTTGCCGTTAGCGCCGTCTTCCTTCTCGTACTTGTAAACGAAGTTCGGAGTGAACAGGGTCGCGTGGACTCCGTCGTCATCCTTCCAACGCTTGAGCGCGGCAATACGGTTCTTGCGGTTGCCAGGCTCATAAGCGACGATCACATCGCGAGGCGACTCAATCGAAACCTTAGGCTTGCCCTCAGAGTCACCCCACACAATGGCGAACGAGTCACCCTTGATAAGTGCTTCCGAGTGAGCGAGCTGCGAATCAGCGTCCAGACCGTTGGCCTGCCAGATACGCCAAGCGTCACCGTCCGCCTGAGGGTCGGTGCCGTAGCGAAAACCTTCGACGTTCAGACGCTCTTCAACAGCGTCAACAACCAGTTGGCACCAGTTGTCGGCAAACGATGCGAACATGCCTCCAAAAGCCTCACGGAACTTCTGAGAGGTGAAAGCGAGGCGGTGCTTACCGTCGTGGTAGTCCTGCAAGCGCTGCAGGGTCACCTGACGGCCAGAGAGTTCCTTTTCAAGAATCTCTACCAGGTCAATCGGTGACTTTGGTGCGTCATCGTCTAGCATTGACTACCTAACTTCTCTAAAATCCAACAACTTTATATTTCTTCTTCGGCGCAGTAACACCCGACTGGATAACATCGCCACGGGCTTCGTACGCAAGGACCGCACAAACGGCGGCGTCAATCTTATTCGCGCTCTTAGGTCTATCCTTACGAATAACAATACCCGAGCGGGTGTCCTTCTTCTTGGCGTTACCAATGTGGCGTGCCAGAATGTCGCCGTTATCGTGGATCAACTGCGACGTAACAACTGCGGTATGAAAACGTTCAAGGGCAGACACCATTTGACGTTCACGGTTCGTCCACCACTCAATGACACGTTTCTCGCCGAACTGTGAAGCCCAACGACCAACAACGTCCTGCCAATACGCGGGGTCGCAATACATGCGCTCCACGTTGTAAGTCTCAAACGCCCTAGCAACAGCGGCGTCAACTTCACCGACAGGCACTTCCCACTCAGCAGCAGCGTCAGGGTCAAGCGGACATTCCCAAATACCAATCAGGAACAGCAGGCCGTCACTGACACGACACCCGACCAAAGCCGTGGAGTCGTCACGCAACGAACCGTCAAAACCGATGGTGATGGTGTCACCTGGCTGGACTGGGTTCTCATCCGTTGCGCGTTCAGCCCAAACCTTCGGGTCAATCCATGCGTCAGAGCTCGCCACAATGCGGTTGCCGAAAAATCGTTCAGCCTGACTGACGTCACGTTCGATAAGGTCAAACGCCTCAGCCTCGATGGCGTCCAGGTCGACGTGACCGCCGTACTGTTTCAAAGCCTCGCCATACACGAACTGGTGAATCTTGCGACGCTCCACCTTGTTGCGATACGACAGGTTCGCTGGCGGTTGACGAAAGAGCCTGTAAATGTCCTTGGCGGACGACTCAAACTGGACCTGTGCCACAGAACCCTCAGCAGGGTTCCACGCGTTCGTGGTGATGCTTGCGCGTCCACCCATACCGGCCAAACCGCGATACTGGGTATCAGCAACACGAGCCATGCCGTTCGTCTGCGTCCACAACCCGCACTCATCCTGAGGCACGAAAGTGACACGCTGGCCAAGCCGGGACTGAGCGGAAGAAGTCACAGTGTCAATGCGACCGCCACCCGGAAGGCGAATAAACTCTTCACCAGTCTTAGGGATGATGTCGCTCAAAGGACCGAACTCAATCATCGGACGAAGCGCACCGTAGATGTTGTCGGTCTGCTCTTCCGAGATTGCTGTGATCTGTATCAGCGGTGTTGCCCACGGCATGCCCATAGGCTCGCCGGCCTCATACTCGTACACATAACCGCAGTTGCAGCCATGCTGGCGACAGTCATAAACCTCGCCACCTGTAGCCCAGCCCGCAAACAACGCAGGACCAACGGCTTCCAAGCAAATGTGCGCGGCAGTCATAGGACCCTTGCCCAGTTTCTGAGGTCCGACCATAAGCCCGCGACGGTAAACGAACGCTGGACCAAGAATCGGGCTGTCAGGGTTGAACTCGACATCGCCGCGAACGGTATAGAAGTTTGAAAAGAACTCGAACTGGTAGTCGTAAAGGTTCAGGTAAGCGCCACGGTTGAAACCGTCAGGTACGACGCAGTGCGCCATAATCCAATCAAGGGCTACAGCCAGAACCGCATTATCACGAACCGCCATTTATAGCCTTGAGCCTATCGCGGGCAGACTGTCTAACCGGGGCGACACTCTCATCACGCTTCATAGCAACCTCATCGGTGCTAATACGAACACGCGCCGAAAGCATGGCCGGAATGGTCAACAGCAAAGCGTCCATCTGCTGGCGAACCAACGTGCCAAGCGAAGTAGACGAACCGCGCTCTTCCGCTTCAACCAAACGACGAACAAGCAAAGCCACTTCAAGCTCCTGCTGGTTGCGCTCCCACAGAATTGCTTGCGGACGCTTCCAGAACTGAACCCACAACTCAATCTCACGCGGTTCAACATCAGTCAAAGGCCAAGCAGGAGTCTTACCCTCACGACCAGAAGCAGGCAACGTAGACCAACCAGCATCGTCCTTACGATCGCGACGAAGAGCCTGCGGGTCAGGTGCAGGACCAGACCTAGGACGAGCGCCACCAGATGCCATGTTGTTGCCTCCTTCCAGCCTCACGCTGGGATAGGTCCGGCCTCACGCCGGGGATTAGTTATGCTGCAACCTCTAAGCGATCGCATTTCTTGGCGTTGCACCCGATGTGAGCCAACTGAATATTGGCGTAACTGTGCGCTCCACCTTTGGAAATTGGAACAATGTGGTCGAGTGACGGCGCGAGCCGATGTCTTGGACCAACGGTTAGGTCTACTGGTTCGAAGCAAAGTTGGCAGATGTGGCCGTCTCGTTCAAGAACAAGTTCTGGTTTGACTCTTTCAACTGACTGAGTGCGTTTTCTAGCGCGGTACTCGGCGTTGTAAGCCTTGGTGTAAGGCTGTCGCGCTTCGTCCCAATCCTTGCAGCGCTTGGAACAGAACTTGCGCTGGTGATTGCCGGCCACCATAAAGGCGGTTGCGCAGACTGGGCACTGCCGTTCTGCAACAGGCTTTGCGGGATGATGCCGAAGCTGTAAACAGTCATTGCTACAGAAGCGCCTTTGTGCGAACTGAGCCTCAAACGTAGCCCCACATTGCGGGCAAACCTTTAGATGTATTCCCATATGAAACAAGCCTAGTGCCTAATCCTGCCAAGGTTTGAACTTGACGCGATATCTTCAGCCA
>Ga0213918_1000114_pt1 | contig 35651 bp, 43 predicted proteins | sample McNCre217MG_FD_163422 | JGI IMG/M metagenome (GOLD analysis project Ga0213918, IMG submission 163422) | Freshwater microbial communities from McNutts Creek, Athens, Georgia, United States - 2-17 MG | ecosystem: Environmental > Aquatic > Freshwater > Creek | place: USA: Georgia | collected... | reverse complement strand
CGTTCAGAGGCTCGATGTTTGACCAGACTTTGAGGGGTTAAGGGGGGTATATGCCTACTCAGACGGAGATCGCGGTCCACCTCGATTTGTCTCAAAAGCAGGTCTCTGATCTGCTCAATGACATGCAAATTGACTGGCGGGTCGAAACGATGGACGTGATTCGCATCGCGTACATCCGCCGTCTGCGCGGCGCTGCATCGGGTCATCGCAGTGAAAGCGGTGTTGACTTGACGCATGAGCGCGCGATGACCGAGCGAGTCGAGCGCGAGATCAAGCTGCTCGACCTGGCCGAGCGCCGGGGCCAGTTGGTCAACGTCGGCCAGATCGAACCCGAATTGCAGCAGCTCTTTGTGGCCTTCCGGGCCGAGCTGCTGTCATCAGATGACGCTCTCAAGGCCGACCTCGATGCGCTGTACGGTATCGACGTCGATCTCGGGATGCTGAACCAGCGAACGCACGATGCACTCAGCCACCTTGCTCGATACGACCCAGAGCGTGCGGGACTTGGTGCGTCGGCTGGTAGCGCAAGTGATGCCGCCGCCGCAGATGTCGACGGTGGACTGGGCGAAGATGTACCGGAGGATGAATCAGAAAGCCTCGGCCAGGCCAGGTAAGTACAACCCCGATTTGACCCCGTGGGTATACGGGATGCTTGAAGCGATTGACGACCCGAAGATCCGAAAAGTGGTCTGTCGCAAGTCCGCCCAGGTGGCCTGGACAGATGGGGTAATCGTCAACTACCTGGGGCGCCGAATCCATCTCGACCCGTGCGGGATGGTGTTGATGTTCCCAAAAGCGGATGACGGCGCCAAATTCGATCGCGAGAAGCTGACGCCGATGATCGAAGTCACGCCAGTGGTCCGCGACTTGGTGCCTATTCATCGCAAGCGGGACAAGGACAACGGCCGGGATCACAAAGGTTTCCCGGGCGGGTTCATCAATCTAGTCGGCAGCAATTCGCCGGGCTCGGTCAAAAGCTCCAGCGCTCCGGTGGTCATCATCGAAGAGCCGGACGACAGCAATACCAATTTGAAGGGCCAGGGCGACACGATCACGCTTCTTGAAGAGCGGACCAAAACTTTTCAGCGCTCCAAAGTCATTTATGGGGGAACCCCGACGGTCGAAGGCTTCAGCCGCATTGATGATGCCTATCGCGGATCTGATCAGCGGCAGTACCTGGTGGCCTGCCCGGATTGTGATGAGCGTCAGCCTTTAATCTGGGACCAGGTCCGGTGGAGCGATGACCCGGCGAGGAATCACGAGATCTACGGCCAGGCGGTGCCCGAGTCGGCCCGTTACGCTTGCGCGCACTGCGGAAGTCTTTGGACAAACGCCCAGAAGTCAGCCGCAGTGCTGTCAGCACGCCGCCGAAAAGAGGCGGGTGAATCGAATATCGAATGGGTCGGCACGGCCCAGTCGGCCGGGGTAGCCGGTTTCGCAATCAGCGAGGTCTACAGCCGTTTCCCGGGGTCATCGCTGACGCGGCTGGTCGAGAAGTATTTGACCGCACAGCATGCCCTGACTCAGGGCAGCGATGGCAAGTGGAGGAGCTTCGTCAACAACACGATGGGGTTGCCCTTCGCCTACACGTCGACTGTCCCAACGGCCGACGTGCTGCGAGAGCGGGCCGAAGGCTACCCCGAACTCACCGTCCCATGGGGTGGGGTGGTACTGACTGCTGGGGTCGATGTTCAGCACGACCGCCTGGCCGTGGTCATTCGGGCTTGGGGTCGTGGTGAGGAAAGCTGGCTGACCTGGTGGGGCGAGATCCCGGGCCGCACGCTGCTGTGCGTGCGGGGTCCGGATGGCCAGCTGGACAAAGCCAACTCCGGCGCATGGGGCGACCTGGACGACTTGCTGACGGGGACCTTTGTGCACGCCTCGGGTGGCCGGTTGCGCGTGCGGGCCGCCAGCATCGACAGCTCGGACGGCCAGACTCAGGACGCGGTCTACAGCTACGTGCGCGGCCACATAGGCCGGGGGTGGATGGCGATCAAGGGTGACAGCGCTCGGGCGGGGGAGAAAGACATTTTCACCGCCCCGAAGACTTCGATCGATACCACAGCCCGGCACAAGCCACATCCCAGTGGCGTGCGGCCCTACATGGTCGGCACTGGGGTCGCGAAGGATTTGATTCTGGGCGTGGATGACAAGGGCGGCCGCATCAAATTGCTCGGGCGCGGCCCGGGCCGAATGCACTGGTACGACGGCGTGCGGCCAGACTACTATGACCAGGTCACCAGCGAAGTCAAGGTGCCGCACCGGTCGATCCGAGGCCGCATGGTCTGGGCGTGCAAGAGCGGGCAGCGGAATGAAGCCCTGGACTGCGAGGTCTACGCCCTGCACGCCGCCCGTGCCTTGAAGCTACATCTGTGGCGTGAGGACCGGTGGAATCACGAAGAGTCGGTCATCCAGCAGGCCGGACTTTTTGAGTCGGTCGACTCAGATGCAAAACCGGCTGACGCCGCCCCTGTGGCGGCTCGGCCCGCTGAACCTGCCCGCGTCACCCAGCCGGTGGCGCGGCCTGCTCAATCTCTTCAGCGACCCGGTCGGGGCGGCTGGTCTGCAAAACGGTGGTAACTGTGAACGTGCCTCAGTCTCTGATCGCCGGCGACAGTGCCAGCTGGCTCGATGACGCCATCACCCTGGCCGATGGCCGGCGGGCTGATTCGTCAGCCTGGACGCTGCGCTACAGCCTGCGCGGCCCCACTCAGCTCGACCTGACGGCCAGCGCCTCGGGCAGCGGCTGGAAGACCGCGCTCAGCGCCTCAGCGTCGTCCGTCCTGACCGCTGGCGATTACGCCTGGGTCGCCATCCTGTCCCGTCAGACTGAGCGTTTCACCGTGGGGCAGGGCCGGGTCACCGTGCAGCTCGACATCACCACCGTCACCACGGCATGGGACGGTCGCAGTGCTGCGCAAAAGGCCTTAGCCGATTGCGAGGCCGCGCTGGCTGACGTCAGTGTCAGCGGCCTGCGCACCAAGAAATACAAGATCGCTAATCGCGAGAGAGAGTTCTCCACGATTGCCGAGCTTTTGCAGCTGCGGGATTTTTGGAAGCTCAAGGTCATGGCCGAGGGCACGGCTCAGTCCCTCGCCAATGGCCATGGCAACCCGCGCAATCTGTATGTCCGCTTCCAGCGGCCTTGATCGGACATCCTCATGACGACGACGACTCTGCGCCCCGACCCGCTCACGCCGGTCGGGCAGTACAGCCGCATGACGCTGCCGACCGGTGCGGTCGTGCCCGATCTGAGTGCCAAGGGCAGCCTGGTGCTGGAGCGCTGGAGCGCCCAGCGCACGGCCGACCGCAATCACCGCGTGATGCAGGACCGTCTGCGTCAGCAGTCGCGCTCGTACCAGGGGGCCCAGATCAACCGTACCAATGCGGACTGGATCGCTATGGGCACCAGTGCCGACTCCGAGCTGATCACCAGCCTGCGGGTCATGCGCAACCGCAGCCGGCAATTGGTCCGCGACAACCCCTACGCCAAGCAGGCTGTACGGGTCATCGTCAACAACGTGGTGGGCTCAGGCGTCGGCATGCAGTGCCAAGTCAGTAGCGGGGCCGGCAAGCTGCTCGGGCGCGTCAATGACCGCATCGAAAGCCTGCATGCCCGCTGGGCCCAGGGCCCGACCTGTCACGTCGCCGGGGTATTAAGCCTGGCGGACATCGAGCGTTTCTGCATGTCGCAGGTCGTCACCGCGGGCGAGTGCGTCATCCGCATTCACCGCCGGGCCTTCGGCGGCGGGGTGGTGCCGATGGCGTTGGAGGTCATCGAGGCTGATCGCCTGATGGATCAATGGCAGACCGTGCGGGCGCCCAACGGAAACCTGATCCGCATGGGCGTGGAGATGGATGAATGGGGCCGGGCCGTGGCGTATTGGTTTTGGCCGCGCCACCCCGGCGATTACCAATTCACCAGCTTCGTGCCCGACAAGTTCATCCGGGTCGAGGCTGCAGACGTGATCCACCTCTACATGGTCGACCGCTGGCCCCAGACCCGTGGCGAGCCGTGGTTTCATTCGGTGCTGTCGAGCCTGCATCAGCAGGACGGCTACGAAGAGGCCGAGGTGATCAAGGCCAGAGCCGCCGCGAACGTGGTCGGGTTTGTGCGGTCAGCTGAGGGGGTGATGGCCGATGGCCACACTGATGACGGACGCCAGCTGCTCGACACCGAGCCCGGAACATGGCAAAAGCTGCTGCCCGGTGAAGACGTGGCCGGTTTCATGCCGCCGGCACCCAACCCCGCTCTGGAGCCATTCCTGCGCTACATGCTGCGCAAGATGGCCAGCGGGGTCGGCATCAGCTACGAATCGCTCAGCCGCGACTACACCGGTGCAACGTACAGCAGCGCTCGATTGGCTCTGCTGGATGACCGGGACATGTACCGCATGGTGCAAGGCTGGCTGATCCGCAACCTGCGGGTCCGGCTCTACCGCGAGTTTCTCGACGCCGCTGTGCTGGTGGGGGCGCTGTCGTTTCCCGACTACTACAGCAACGTGGAAAAGTACCAGGACGCCATCCGATTCCGCCCGCGCGGCTGGAACTGGATCGACCCGTCCAAGGAAGTCATCGCGTACAAGACGGCGGTCCGCTGCGGCTTTATGAGCAGCGAAGACGTCATTGCACAGACCGGAAACGGCTCGGACTTCGAGGACGTGTACAAGTCCCGAGCCGAAGAGCTGGAGCTGGCTGATGAGCTGGGCCTGGTCTTCGATGTGGACCCCGGGGCTGTGGATAACAAAGGCGCTAGTCAGTCATCGGGTCAGCCGGCATCAGAACCGGCTGATCCGGAGTCCGCCGAAGTCGAGCCGCCCGACCCCGTCGGCCAGGACGCGGATGAATCCGCTGCTGACCCGACCGCCGACCCCGCCGACATCACCCCCTGAAGGAGCATCTCTCTATGCCTGATCCCCGCAATGCGGCGCGGGATCTGACGGCGCTCGCCGGTCAGATCCACACGCGCCACCTCTCCGCGCGCGCCATGCCGGCGGGGCCGGTCGACCCGCCTGCTGTCGATGAAGCGGCTCGAACGGTCGAGCTGGCATTCGTGTCCGAGTCGCCGGTTGAGATGTGGTATGGCACCGAGATCATCAGCCTCGCGCCGGGCGCTATGCGCTCTGGGGTGCGCCAGCAGCGGCTGCCGCTGCTGTTCAATCACGGCTGGGACGATCTGCTCGGCATCGTCGAAAACACCGTCATTGACCCGGACCGCATCGGCCGGGCTCAAGTCCGATTCGGCAAAGACGAGCGCGGCGAATGGGCCATGCGTCAGGTGCAGGACGGCATCCTGGTCAATGTCAGCTTTCAGTACCGCGTCCACAAGTGGCTGGTCGATGACGAGACCGATGTGCTCACCGCCATCGACTGGGAGCCCCTCGAAATCACCCTCTGCACCGTGCCCGCCGACCCCAGTGTCGGCGTCGGCCGGACCCTCGAATCGGCCGCCGGATCGGCCGCTGCTCGCGGCCAGTCCGCACCCCTCCCCGCAACTCCGAAGGAGACTACGATGACTCAGCAAATTGAAACGCCTCCGGCCGCCGACCCGGTGACCCGCACCCCGGATCAGATCGCGCAAGCCGAGCGTCAGCGCATTGCCGAAATCGAGGCTATGTGCCGCAAGTATTCGGTGGCTGATGATGTCAAGGCCGGCATGATCCAGCGCGGCGCCACCGTCGACCAGGCCCGCATGACGTGCGCCGACATCGTGCTGCAACGCGCCGCCCAGACGGGCCAGCCTGCCGCCGACATGGGCAGCACTGCAAACCCCGATCTGAGCGAGGGCGAAAAGGCCCGCTACTCGATGCTGCGCGCCATCAACGCTGCGGTCTCGGGCAATTGGAAGGACGCCGGCTTTGAGCTGGAGTGCTCGAACGAGATCGCAAAGCGCACCGGCCGGGCCTCGAATGAGAAAGGGTTCTTCATGCCGACGAACCTGCGCTTCTACTCGGCCACGCAGTCCCCGGCTCGTGGCTATGCCGTAGGCACGCCGGGCGCCGGCACCACGGGGGGCACGCTGGTGGCGACGAACCTGCTCGCCGGCAGCTTCATCGAGGTGCTGCGCAACCGCGCCCGCGTGCTGCAGCTCGGCGCTCAAGTGCTGTCGGGCCTGGTGGGTGCAGTGGACATCCCGCGCCAGACCGGCCGGTCGGCCACGTTCTGGGTGGGTGAAGGGGTTGACGTCAGCGAGGGCACGGCCTCTTTCGACAGGCTGACGATGAACATGAAGACCATCGGCACCTGGTCGCAGATCACTCGCAACATGATGGCCCAATCCACCCCGGACGTGGACATGCTGGCCCGGGCTGACCTGATCGCCCAGATCGCCCTGGGCATCGACGCTGCTGTGCTGGGCGGATCGGGGGCATCGGCTCAACCGCTGGGCATCGCTAATACCGCGGGCGTGGGCTCGGTCATCGGGGGCGTCAATGGCGCCGCTCTCACCATCGATCACCTGATCGACATGGAAACCAAGACCACCGCCGCCAACGTTCCCGAGGAAAACATGGCCTACCTGGCCAACGCTTATTCGGTCGGGGCCCTGAAGAAGCTCAAGTCCACCACCGGCCAGTACCTCTGGACCAACAACCCGATCGGTCGTCGAGACGGCACGCCGGGCGACATCAATGGCTACCCGGTGGCTCGCTCCAATCAAGCTCGCTCGACCCTGACCAAAGGCGCGGGCACAGGGCTGAGCGAAGTGTTTTTCGGCGCATGGGATCAGGTGATCCTCGGCGAGTGGGGCGTGCTCGAAATCGTGGCCAACCCCTACGACCCGGCTGTCTTCAAGAGCGGTGGCGTGATGCTGCGGGCTCTGCAATCAATCGATGTGGGCATCCGTCACCCTGAGGCTTTCTCGGTCATGTCCGACGCCATCGTCTGAGCCTGACGACGGCCGCCGTGCCGTCGTCGTCATCCTGCCCCTGCAATCCATCATCTCGGAGATCATCGTGGCTTCCAAGCAATACACCGTCCGCACCGGCTTCGTGCTGGTGCTGGAAGAAAAACGCCCCAATGGGCAGATCCTGACCCGCAACTTCAACGAAGGCGATCTGATCGAGCTGAGCGACGAGCAATACGCGCTGCATGCGCACCGGCTCGAATATGCTGACAAGAAGGACATCGACGCCGCGCTCAAGGCTGAGCGCGCTGCCGCAGTGGCCTCGGCCGCTTCGACGCTGGGCGCGGCTGATCTGGTCGCCCTGATGGCCCAGGCCCTGGCCGCCCAGCAGGCTGCCACCATCCCGGCCGCCTGATGTTCGCTGAAGACGCTTCGGCCTTCTTTGCCGATTTCGGGGTCGACTGTGTCGCCCCGACCGGCCGGGCATTTCGGGCGCTGTTCGATGCGCCGGGGCAAGTCGTCACCGTCGGCGGGGTGCTGGTCCAGACCGAGAGCTACTCGGTGCTGATGACCTCGACCGACGTCGCGCTGGGGCAGGTGATCGGCGGCTGTCAGATCACCGTGTCCGGCACGGCCTACCGGGTCCGCGAAGTGCTGCCCGAGGACGACGGCGTCTTCATGCGAGCCAACCTCTCAAAGCTCTGAAGGATTCCTATGCCGTTCTACATCATCACCCGGGGTCAGTTCATCGGCCCCCAGGGGCAGAAGTTAGCCCCTGGCGACATCGTCGAGCTGGGCTTGCTCGACGCCTCGACCCGGCTTGCCAGCCAGGTGCGCCCGCTCACTGATGCCGAGGAGGCTGAGCGCGTGGCCAAGCTCAACACCCCCGCTGCGTCGCCGCCGTCGTCGGACTTCACTGACCCGGCCTGACTGCGATGGCCGCCGCTTCTGTCCGCGATGCGATCCTGGACGCCGCTGTGGCCGCGCTGCTGGCTCGGCTGCCGCCAGGCCTCATCGCTGCGAACAGCGTTTTTCGGTCGCGCCAGACCCCGATCACCCGGAACATCAGCCCGGCCATTGTGGTGCGCCCCGCCGGGGAAGACACCGCGCGGATGGGGCAATCGGCTGATCGACATGTGCTGCGGATGCGCGTCTCGCACTCAGTGCGGGGCGATCCGTGGGACGTGCTGGTCGAGCCGATTGCGGCCGAGTCGCATCGCATTCTGATGACCGACCCCGGCATCCGGGCGCTGGCCGTTGATTTGCGCATGACGGGCACGGACTGGGAGGCTGAAGAGGCCGACCAGACCGCCGGCACTTTGACACATCTCTACGACGTCACTTACCTCAGTCGTCCGGCTGATCTGTCCTCGGCGCCCGGCGCCTGATGACTGCGATTTCTCCCCTTTTTACTGGAGACCACTATGTCCCAATTCGGTTTTAGCGTCGGTTCCATGTGGGTCGCTGCCACGATGGACGCCTCGGGCAATACTATTGCGGTGCCGACCCCGATCAAGTTCGGCGAGCTGCAGGACGTCACCCCCGAGTTCGGTCGTGACACCAAGCTGCTGCACGGGGCATTGGCTTTCCCGGTCGCTGTGGGCGGCGGCAAGCAGACGGCCAAGCTCAAGGCCAAATTTGCTCGCATCAGCGGCCGTCTCCTGAATGATTTGTATTTCGGCCAGGCCCGCACCGGGGGGACGCTTTACGGCGTGCTGGACGGGACGACTTCGGCCACCATCCCTACAACGCCTTTCACCATCACGGTGGCCCCGCCCAGTACCGGCACGTATGCCCGTGACCTGGGCGTGGTCGGGGCTGATGGCCGGCCGTACGACAAAGTGGCCAGCGCTCCAGCCACGGGTCAGTATTCGGTATCGGTGGCCGGGGTATATACCTTTGCTGCTGCAGATGTCGGCAAAGCGGTTTTTATCAGCTACACCTATTCGGCCACGACCGGCCAGGCCACGGCCCAGTCGATCGCGATCAACAACTTGCCGATGGGCACGATTCCGACTTTCGGAGTCGATACCACGATTCAATTCTCTGGCGATCAGCTCAATATGCGGTTCCCGAACTGCGTATGCGGCAAACTCGCGTTCTCGCCGAAGCAGGACGATTTTACGACGATTGATGTCGAAATTGACATCTTCGCCGACTCGGCCGGGGTTATCGGCCAATTGATCACGACGGAGTAATTGGGCGATGAAAATCACTACATTGATGCTGGACGGTGGATCGCTTCAGCTTGGGCCTTTGCTGGCTCGTGACCTGCGTCAGCACAAGACCCATATTGATAAAGCGGGTCGGAATGAGCTGAATAAGCCCGATTTGCTTTTTTTGACGACAGCGCTGGTCCATCTGTGCGCAGTGCGCGTTAATCCCTCGATCACGCTCGATCAGGTCGAGTCGCTGATTGATCTCGATAATATGTTGGATGCATATATGTCGTGCTGGGGTGTCTCGCTGCCGGAGTCTCCGCCGGGGGAGCTCCTGGCACCGGCGGCGGCAATATCGCCATCGGCGACATTGACTGGGACCGGTGCTTTGCCCTCTGCTGCGCTAATTTAGGCTGGGGGTGGGAGCAGGCCGAGCGTGAGCTTGACCTGCACCGCTTGGCGACATTAAATCGGCTGTGGGCTGATGAGCCGCCAGTGCACCGGCTTTTGGCCGGATTTGTCGGCTATAAGCCCCCTCGAACTCGTCAGCACGCTGATGATGCTGCGGGGATTTGGGGGGCGCTGGCGTCCGGTATCCAGCCCGTTCGTGTCCCAGCGCTTGATACATCGGCCTGGGACTCCGAGTCTTCTTCGACACATCTGCCATGACTGACTCATTCTCCTCGGCTCTGACGCTGGATACCTCCGGATTCCAGCGGGCCATGGATGCCGCTGCTGCATCGTCTCGCCAGGCGGGGGCTGTGGTCGCGGCCAGTATGGCAGGTGTCAGGTCCGGATTCCAGGTGGTCACTCAATCTGCTGTCGATATGGGGGATGTTATCTCTGATCGATGGGATTCTGTTAAATCTGGAGCGATTGAAACTGCCGCTCGAATCGGTGCTGCTATGCAGCCAGTATGGCAGGGTATATCGAAATGGGCAGGAGAGCATTCTGAGGAGGCTCGCGCAAAAATGGCCGGTTTGCGGGATGCCCTTGAGCATGATGCAAAAATGCTCGCAATTGGTTTTGGTATTGGATTAATCGGCGGGGCTGTCGCTGCTGCGTATACGGCATACAGGATAGTCTCGGGATCAATCGGTTTCATCCATGGCCTTTTTACGGGGGAGGCTTACAAAACAGAATCGATCGATCATTTGGTGAAGATGAGCGACACCCTGCAGGATATTCAGGGTAAATACAGAGTCTCAGCGCAAGAGGCTGCGGCTTATAGTGTTGTCGCTAAACAAATGGGCACGGATATACAAACCGTTGCCGCTGCTCAGACATTGGGGTCCGCTGCTGCGGCATCCCACGCCGACGAGTTCTCAAGGCTGGGCATCGTCACAAAAGACGCGGCAGGGAATATGCTGCCTGAACGCGATGTGCTAACTGCCATCAAATCAAAGCTTGAAGAATATACGGCTGGCTCTGAGCGTGCGGCCGCTGCGGCTGCATTAGGGGTCGGCTCATACGATGCTGTATCAAATGCCCTGAAAATGCAAGGTGGAATGATTGATGAAGCCAAGGGCCTTGCCGAGGATTACCAGATTGTCCTGAGTCAGCAGCAGCGGGCGGCCGTTGAGGAATATCAGGACGCCATGAAGAATTTTGGGCGCTCGACTGATATGACCTCGGAAGGATTCAAAACAGCAATAGCAGACGGTATTATGCCGATCTTGACTGATTTGGCCGTCAATCTTACTGCTTTCAAAAACTGGCTTATGGAGGGTTATCCGGCTGCCGTCCGAGTTTTTCGGGGGGTGTCTGCTACTGTGTCGACCATCTTCTACGGAATTAAGGAGGTGGTATCGATCGTGACAGATTCTGTCGTCGGATCTGCAAAAGTTATTATGGATTTGGGCAGCGGCATCGGGGAGGCTATCAAGGCCTTGATGTCCGGTGATTTTAGCGGGGCAGGGGCTGCTATGACCGCTGCTTTCGCAAAGTCAAAAGAGTCTGTCGGACAGACCTTTGACGGCATGGTGGCTCATGCCGAAAAGACTCAAGAGCGCATCAAAATGGCGTTCGGAATGGATGATAAGACGGTCGAAGTCAAAGGAAAGAAATTCGAGGCTGCTCCGACCGTTGAAGATGATACCCCTGAAGAAAAGGCCGGCCCGGCTGTCAATCGCATGGCGCAATGGGAGGCTGATCTCGACGCCCGCAAAGTGATGCTTGCTGAGCAGGCTCGGGCTGAAGGGACATTCCGTGAAATGTCAAAGGCTGAGGAGATGAAGTATTGGCAGGACATGATGAAATCTGCTGATATTTCAGAGGCCGAGCGTCTTGCTTTGCGTAAAAAGGTATCTGCAGACGCTTTGTCGATTAGTAAGGGTGAATTTGATCTGCGGATGGAATCTCTTCGTGTCGAAGGAGATGCTTATCGGAATAATTTCGATGAGCGTATCCGGTTGGCCGAGCTCGCATACACGGAGACCGCCGCCCGATATGGCGCCGAAAGCAAAGAGGCCCGCAAGGCCTACGGCGACATCCTGGCCCTGGGGCGACAGCTGGTCGATCAGCAAGCCAAGCTCGACGAGATTGGCGCTGCATCGTCTCAGGCCCGCCAGATCGCAGACATCCAGGCCGCCAAGGACGGCGCGCAGGCTCAGGTCGATCTGGGCATGATGTCCAAAAGCCAGATGCTGGCCGCTGAGAAGGGGTTCGAGGACCAGCTTTATCAGATCAAGCTCAAGGGGCTGCAGGACAAGCTGGCATTGACCGACCCCGCGCTGGACCCCGTCGCTTACGCACAGATGACCCAGCAGATCGAGCAGGCCGAGCTTGAGCATCAGGGCCGCATGCGCACGCTCAAGGCTGCACTGCAAAAAGAGGACGCCCAGCCGACCCTGAATCTCCTGGCCGGGGCTGAGCAAAGCTTTGGGCAGAGCATTGATGCAATGCTGCAGGGCGGTCAAAAGCTCCAGACCAATCTCAATCAGATCTGGTCAAACTTGGGCCGGACATTCCAGCAAGAGATGATCACCAAGCCGCTGAGCGCCTGGGCGATGAGGATGGTGCGCGAGTCAGCGCTGCATCAGATGATGACCGGCCAGAAGACGGCCGCGCAGACCGCTGCATCGGCGCAAGTCGTTGCCACGAAAGCGGGCGAGGCTACGGCCGTGGTCGCCGCCGATGCGGTTGAAGCCGGTGCCGGCGCGGCCGCCTCGCAAGCGGCCATCCCCGTCGTCGGCCCCGAAATGGCCATGGCTTCGATGGCGGCCATCATGGGCGCTGTTTTGGCTTTGGGGGGCAGCATTCCGAGTGCCGCCGGTGGATTTGATATCGGACGGGGCGTGAACCCGCTCACGCAGCTGCATGAGCAGGAAATGGTGCTGCCCAAGGCGCATGCCAACACCATCCGTGGGCTGGGTGACGCCCCGGACATGATGCAGCTGCTGATGCAGCAGCAGGCCCAGCTGCAGCAGCAGCTGACTACTGAGATCACTCAGATCGCCGTGGCGCTGGCGCCGTCTGCGCGGGCTGCCCCGCCGATCACCGTGCCGCGCAGCATGCTGCCTGGTCAAGGCCGGGGCGTGTCGCCTGATGCCTTCGACCTGGAGGCCTCCCCGCTGAGTCGACAGGAGACGGATCGTGCTGGCCGGGGGGGGTCTGGCGCGGCTGCTTCCGGCCTGCCGGCCGCTGGCGAGATGCGGGTCGAGGTCCACATCAACGGAGCGATGGACGGCGCTGATGTGCGCCGCGTGCTGCTGGGCAACGTGGATGTGGTGGCCGAGGCCATGCGCCGCGCTTACCGCGATTTCCAGGTCAAACCGGGTTGAACTTCGACATGAGCAATTTGATCTATCCCAAGCTGCCCGGTCGCCTGCCGGCCCGTCAGCCGGGAAGCACCTGGCAAATGACTCCACAGGAATCTGGGTCGGGCCGTGAATATCGATTTACCAGCTATACCGCGCCGCGCCGAACCTGGGAGATTCCCTACGAATTCGTGCGCAACACGGCCGCGCTGGGCGAATATCAAAGCCTGTTCGGCTTCTACGATTACCATCGCGGCCCGACAGACAGTTTTCTGTTTGATGAAGATGACGCCTGCACGGTCTCTGCGCCGATGCAGATCGATACCGGAACCGGGACAAAAACCGCCTTCCAGATCATTAATCAAACCGGCTACTACCAGGAGCCTGTCACAGAGCTGGGGTCTCAGGTGCCCACTGTGTATGTCGACGCCACGGGCAGCGGCTGGCGGGCATGCCGGCGGGGAGCAGTAACGAATCTATTCCCGCAGTCGGGGGCGATTGATTTATGGTCGAAAAATAACTGCACGGTTACTGCCAATGCCGTGGCGGGTCCGGATGGAGTGTCTTTAGTTGGGGATGCGGTCGCTGAGGCCGCTGTCACTGCTGGACCCTTTCTAACTAACCCCGCCCCGGTATTCACGCCGGCCGCCGGGACTCGATATTGTTTAAGCGTTTATGCCAAAGCCGGGACATACGGGAAGATCGGTTTGTTTTTTAACGGCATCTCATTTCCGGTGGGTCGAGTCGCTGCGTGGTTCGATCTGTCAAATGGTGTTGTTGGTGGGGCGCAAGAAGGCGTCATCGCGGGCATGCGCACAGCAGGAAATGGGTGGTATCTGATCTGGATTAGCCAGGTCTGTAATGCGGCTGTTAGCTCAATCCATGGCATGTATTTGACGCGGGGGGGGTGGGTCTTTGATTCATTCCTCGGTAGCGTTGCCAACGTTTTGTATCTCTACGGCGCTCAATTCGAGGCCGGTTCCGAGCCTACGACATACATCCCAACCACCACAGCTGCTGTGACCCAGCCGACTGAGTTTACGTCGACATCAGGTGGGATAGTCAATTTCACCGCGGCCCCGGCGCTTGGGGCCAAGGTGGGGTGGTCGGGGAGGTTTTATTACCGCGTCAGATTCGATGGCGACCTGAGTGCTCAGGAGTTCCTGTCGAACTTCTACTCGGTCGGCAAGGTCAAACTCAAGCAGTGCAAAGCCTGACCCATGAAAACCCCCACTTGGGAAATCAGCACCGGGGCGCTGGCCGCTTTTTTGAACGGCACGACTGTGGCATATCGATGCGAGCTGTACACGCTCGTGCTGGCTGATGGCGTTACTGCTTACCGCTGGACCTCGGGCGATATCGCTGTCACGGTCAATGCGCTGGCGTTTGTGCTGGGCCCGGTGATCAAGCGCAGCACGATCAAGCGCAGCGTCGGCATCTCGGTCGACACGATGACTTTGCAGATCAGTGCCGATGCCACCGTGCAGGTGGCCGGCAGCAGCATCAACGGCGCCATTGCGCTGGGCAAGCTGTTCGGGGCCCGAATGACCTGCGAGCGGCTGTACGGCGATCTGTCCTCGGGCGTGATGACCCCCGTGGGCACGCTGGGGCTATTCCAGGGCGCGATCGGACGGACCCGCACCGGTCTGGGCCTGGCTGAGATTGAAGTTCGCACCGACGCATCCCGGCTCGACATCATGGTGCCGGGCGCGGTCTATCAGGGGCCCTGCCGGCGCACGCTGTTTGACAGCGGCTGCACCCTCAGCCCGGCCACGTACACCATTACCGGCACAGTCACCGGCCAGGCCGGCGACCGGCGGGGCTTCGTCGCCTCCGCCCTGGCGCAGGCCGGCGGATGGTTCGATCAGGGGGTGGTGACTTTCACCAGCGGGGCCAATGCGGGGGTCAGCCGGCAGGTCCGTACTCATGCTGCCGGAGGCTCTATCGACGCCGTGGCGCCATGGCTTGCAGATATCGGGGTGGGTGATACCTTCTCTGTGCGCCCTGGGTGCAACAAAACCGCCGCGATGTGTGGTCCGGCCAAATTCAACAACCTGGTCAACTACGGCGGCGAGCCGCTGCTGCCGGCCCCTGAGACGGTGCTGTGATGATTCCGACGCTTGTGATTGATAGTGCGCTGCCGGCTAGGGATCGTGTCGTGCAAGCCGCGATGGCCTGGGAGCGCACGCCCTACCGACACCACGGCTGTGTGCGCGGGGTGGGGGTGGATTGCGGGAATCTCCTGGCCGGGGCTTTCCATGACGCCGGCGTGATTCCTGGGCCGTTCGACCCGGGCCCTTACTCGCACGAGTGGCAGCTGCACCAGACCGAGGAGCTTTTCCGGGCTGCCCTGCGCCTGGCGGGGTTTGTCGAGCTGCCCCTGTCTCGCGCTGTCCAGCCCGGCGACGTGGCGCTCTGGAAAATGGGCAACACTTACAGCCACGCGGGCCTAGTCATCGATACCGACCCGCACCCCATGGGCTGCCTGCTGCTGCATGCGCTGCTGGATCAATGCGTGCAGCAGGTGCGCCTGCTCGAAGAGCCGGTCGGGCATCGCCCGGTCGAATTCTGGATTCATCCTGCTCTGGGGGCGTGATGGGCGGCACCACCACTATCGCCACCAGCGATCCGAAGCTGGATGCACTCAAGCTGCAGACCAGCAGCTACGGCCAGTGCATCCCGGTATTCGGCGGCATGCAGCGCGTGCCGCTGGGCATCATCTACTACACCGATTTCACATCGATCCCGAACACGTCTACGCAGTCCAACGGGGGTAAAGGCGGGGTCCGGCAGACCAATACGACGTACACCTACACGGCCTCGCTAGTCATGTCTGCGGGCTATGTGCCGGTGCGCGATGTGCCTCGGGTCTGGCGCGACAAAGACATCATCACAGCGGTCACCCCGGTGGTGACCACCAAGCTGACGCAGGCCTACACCGTGCCCACAGTGGGGGGCACGGTGCAGGCGGTCGTCACGGCCCCGGCGACCTGGTCGGGCTCGGTCAAGGTCTCGACCCGGTATTACAGCGATGGCATGACCGAACGCGTACTGGCCGATGGGGCGGACTACACCGTCAGCGCTACGGGGTCGTACACCTTCAAGGCCAACCGCCCTTGGATGCGGCTGCGCAATGTCTCGCTGACTGTCACGCTGACGTATCAAGTTGCATCGTCGGGGTCTTCGCAGTCGGCTTTGAGCCAGATCGGCGGCACGCTGATCACCGCGTCTGACGTCCAGACCGCCCCGAGCTGGGTCACATCGCTGCACCCCACTGAGGCCTACAACTACCGGGGGCACAGCCTGATCCATGTGCAGGCTTACCCGCTGGGGTCGTCCTCGCGCGTGCCCAATCACTCGATCGAAGCGGTCGGGCCGGGCGCGTACTCCGTCTCATCTTCCAGCCCGGACTGCGACCCCGTGGCCTGGGTGGCGGGCCTGGCCGTCAACGACATCTACGGCGGGCGGCTGCCCACCGGCGCGATGGATGTCGCATCGGCGTCTGATTTCGTCGTCGCAGCGGGGCTGCTGATGTCGCCGCTGCTCACCACCCAGCAGCGCCTGGCCGACGTGGTCGACAGTCTGTGCCGCATGGCCAATTTGGCGCCGCAATGGGCATTCGACAAACTGCGGCTCACGCCCTACGCTGACACAGCAGTCACCGGCAACGGGGTGACTTTCACGCCCAGCGTCACCCCGGCCTATGATCTGACGGCCGATCATTTCATTCCTGTCGATGGCCAGCTGATCCAGATCGAGCGCAAGCTGCCCGAGGAGACATTCAATCACGTGCGGGTCGAGTATTCCGACCGCTCTAATTTCTACAACAAAGCGGTTGCTGAAGCCAAAAACGACGCCGACATCTCGGCCAATGGCTTGCGCACAATGCCGACCATTTCGGCGCCGTGGATTTGCGACGGGACCATCGCGACGCGGGTCGCGCAGCTGGTCTTGCAGCGATCTCAATCCATCGGCGCCAGCTATCGATTCCAGCTGCCTTTTACCTTTGATTTGCTGGAGCCCATGGACGTGGTGCGTGCCACTGACCCGGGCAATGAGCTGACGCTATACCCGCTGCGCATCACTCGCGTCGAAGACGACGGCCAGCGCCTGATGCTGGAGGCCGAGGACTTTCCGGCGGGCGCTGCCACGGCCAGTTTGTACGGCACGCAGTCGGCGGCCGGCTATCAGCACAATTACCTCGCCCCGCCCGGGTCGGTCACGGCCCCGGTCATTTTCGAGGCCCCAGCGGATCTGACCTCCTCCGGCCTTGAGCTGTACATCGCGGTCAAAGGGGCAGCCGCGGCCTGGGGCGGCTGCACGGTCTGGATCAGCTACGACAACCTCACATACGGTCGCCTGACCCGGGTCTACGGCGGCAGTCGCTACGGCGCGATCACCTCGGTGCCTGGCGCCACGATGGGGGTCTCGATCGGTGCGGGTGCGCTGATCAGCGGCAGCGCCACGGATGCCACCAATCTCAGCACCCTGTGCTATGTCGGCGGAGCCAACCCCGAGTACCTGGCGTACGCCGGGGCCACGCTGGTCTCTGCGGGCAGCTACACCCTGGGAGGCCTTAACCGGGGCGCCTACGGCACGCCGGCGGCGGCAGCGCATACTGTGGGAGATGCATTCGTCCGCGTCGATTCGGCCATCGTCAAGACGGGCGCTCTGGACCCGCTTAAGGTCGGCCGGGTGATCTACTTCAAGTTCACCAGCTTCAACATCTATCAGGCGGCGGAAGAGTCGCTGGCGGCCGTCACAGCCTATAGCTACACGATGACCGGGGCTGTGGGGGCGCTCTCTGCGCCGCCGGCGGTCAAGGTCTTCAACCAGGCGACTGACCCGACCACGGGGGGCGTCTACGTGCCCAACGGGACGACTTGGCAGAACAGCGGCACGGGGGTGCAATACGTCCGCACGGGCGGGGCCTGGGTCGCTTCGGTTGGAGCGGGATCCGTGGACACGGGGCAAATCGCCGCGAACGCTGCCACACTAGTGCTGACAAACTTTGTTGCCCAGATGTATATCGGGGGGGCGTATGGCACACAGGTTAATGTGGTTACCACGCAATACGCACAGCTTGGGACGTATGAGATAACAATCGGGGCCAGATACACATGCACAACGTATTCGGCTCCTCATCAAGTATGGATGCAATTCCCGGTATTTCCAGGGGGTTCTGGTGTAACTGTCGTCGGGGATATCACCCCAATGTATAGTGTGCAGTTTGTTGGCCAAGTTATTCAAATTTCCCAGACTATCACCGTGACCTTTGCGGGTCCAAGCTTGCCTATTGCGTCAATTAGCGCAAGGTACGATACGACCAATGCGGTTAATGCGGGAACAATAAATAATTTCTCGATGCGTTCAACATTGATTAAGAGATGAAAAATTTTTATTACTATGACCAAGAGACAGGAATATTTACAGGTGAGTCAGTCGGTTGCAGTGATCCGACATTTGACGCCCCTGCAAAGTCCGGGCTTATGGTTTTAGAGGGTGATTTCGACCACATGCGACAGCGTGTTGATATTGCGAGTGGGCTTGTGGTCCCCTACAAGCCCCCGATGCCGCCCATCCGCGCCGATGAATTGTCCAGCTGGACGTGGGATGAGACCACGGAATCGTGGGTCAGTGTGATGACCGAGGCCGGAAAGTGCGCTGAGGTCCGGGCTGAGCGCGATCGGCGCATGGCCGAGGTGGATTGGGTCACCTTGAGGGCCTACCGCACCGGCAAGCCCGTACCGCCTCTCTATGCGGATTACATGCAAAAGTTGGCCGACATCAGCAAGCAAACCGGTTTCCCGTGGGAAGTCGAATGGCCTAAAACTCCATGATGAGGATCACGCAATGAAATTCTTTTTCTGGTGCATCAATTACATTGCCCATCATCAGGTGTGTATCTGGAGGACTCTTTTTTATATTGTCTCCACCATCGTCGGAACGGGCCTATTGACGGCCTATTTCTATCATCAGGGCTTCATGGGGTAATCAGGGGTAATAAAAAATGCCTGAAGATAAGGGCGTTACGCATAGCGATTTTGTTCGGTTTTCCGAGCGGTTCTCGCAATCTCAAAATCCGGCTGTCACGCATCGTGAATTTGATCAGCTCGTCCGCGCGGTCGGTGAAATCGGCGATGAGCAGACCGAAATGCGCAAAGTGCTGGTCGGGCTTGTCAGGGTCGAGGAGCGGCAGCAGTCGATGCTCAAGCAGCTGATCGATTTGCAAGAGCAGCATCACGCCGATCGCCAGCGCATCGAGTCGGTCAATGCCAGCAGCGAGGCCCGCGACGATGTGCTGACCGAGGCCATCGGGGCGGTCAACGGCCGAATGGACGTCTGGAAGCATCGGCTGTGGCTTCCCGGTGTCGTCCTCGGCAGCACGGGGGTCGGGGCGGGGTTGCTCGGGCCGCGGCTCGCTGCTGTGCTCGAAGCCATCGTCAAAACGTCGTCACCCTGAAGAATCGCGGTAGCTGTGCGGGTGATTTGATCGGCCGTCATCCCGCCCCCTCCCCTCGCGGTCCCCCCGCGTAGCGATACGGCCTGGGGTTTTGCGTCATTTCCGAGTAAAACCATACTTAAATCATGGGCTTTACTTTGCTCTCAAAGCGAGCATAATAGAGCCCATGGACAGCACACAACGTGAGGTCCGAAACAGGAGAAAAGAAATGACCAAGACCTTTGAAATCTGCGCCAACGGCACGTTTATGGGTGAATATGACGGGGTCGATGAGGATACTGCAGTCGACTGCTATGCGCGTGATGCCGGATACAAAAACTTCAGCGAGCTTCTGGCTGAAGTCCCCGGAAGTTCGCGCGATGAGCTGCAAGTTTCGGAAATCAATGTTGATAAGCTGGTCGCAGATGTCACGGAAGAGGCCGGAGAAGTCGTCTTCCAGGACAGCTTTGGAGATGGCGTTGCGATGGTGAAGGGTAAGAGCTACGCGACTTATCGTGGCATGGCTGAGGCATATGGCTTTGTAATCGATGATTACCATGCCTGACGCTTCTGACATCATCCAGGCCCGTCGCAAGGCGGGCCAGACGGCCGCTCAGGCCGCTGCCATGGTCTACAGCCCTCGGGGCCAGACCTGGCTGGACTGGGAGGCCGGCCGACGACAGATGCCAGATGCGACCTGGCATCTGTATTTGCTACTCACCAATCAGCACCCAGATCAAGTCGTCATGCCTCGGTTTTGACCTTATTGCATCCATGGGCTTGACAATAATCGCAAAGCGAGCATAATAGAGCCCATGGACAGCACACAACGTGAGGTCCGAAACAGGAGAAGCAAAATGGACAAGCAACTGATGACCCAAAAGCTCGAAGCCTCTATCGCCGGTTACCTGCGCTCGGAAACGGGCCACGGACCGAAGTCGGTCGCCCGCTTCATGGATGCTTCTAACGTCGTGCAAGTTGCATTGAGTATGTCTGAAAAGTTCTGCATCCAGACGTTCAACGGTCCCTACATCCGTGAAGCCGCTGTGCCGTACTTCCAAACTCTGGCCGGCATGGCCCGCGTCTATCTGGCAGCGGGACACACGGGGAAGGGTCTGTTCTCGCATCGCAAGATCGTCCCCGAATTCGATGAAGGCGAAGCCATCGGCTACACCGCTGCCGGTGCTCGATTTGTCGGGTGTGCCGCTGAATAACGGCATCTCACATCACCTCCGGGGCACTGACATCCAGCCCGTCAATCAGCGCCCCGGTGACCCGATCGATCCGCAGCCAGCGGGGCGCCCCGCCCCGAGCGCGGATCAGTAGATCGATGGCATCGCACTGACCTGGTTGCCGGCTGGCGTGGTACACGACCAGGGCCTCGAAGGTGTCGGCGATCATCTGTCGTGCGCGCAGCCGGGTGTCGAAATCCTGCGCTTCAACCCCTGCCTTCAGCTCGGCCCATCGGGCCGCAATGTCGTGCGTCATCCGACCGCTGTTCAGTGTGGCCAGGGTGCGTTCGGCGGCATCCAGGGCAGTCTGCTCGGTATCCAGCTGCTGCTCCAGCTCTCGCACTCGGCGCATGATCGCCGCCGGAGCTGGGCCGTCGTCACTGGCCAGCGCTTCGGCCAGGCGGTCGATCTGGCGGGTCAGCTCAGCCGCGCGGGTGCGATGCCTGGCCGCTTCAGCGGCCGGGCCGGTGGCTGGGTCAGCCCCGGTGCGCAGCGCATCCAGCCGTATCTGATCTGAGCAGTACGCCAGCAGCGCCCGCTCAATCGGCGCGATCGAGCAGCTGCCCGGCACGGGGCACGGCTCGCCGCCCCGGCTTCGGCCGCTGCACAGCAGCCGGCGATAGCTGTCCCGAATCCGCCCGTCGGGCAGCCGGGGTTTGCCTGCCAGGTTCTGCCCGGACATCGTCTGCCCGCAGTATCCGCAGCGCGTGATGCCCAGGCCGGTGATGGTGTGGGGCAGATCGCCCTTCACGCGCCGCCTGCCGCGATCATCGGCCAGCAGTTGCAGGGCGTCCCACTCGTCAGCCGACATCAGCGCGGGGTAGTAGCCCGCAAGGCGGTATGTCTGGCCCCCCACGGCTACCTCCTTTTCGCCCATCAGCGCCCTGAGCCGGAGCAGTTTGTAGAGATGGCTGGCCGCCATAGCCCGGCCGGTGGTACTCAGGCCGGCATGAGCCAGCTGGAGGACGATGCGACTCGCGCCATGGCCGGCCCGGAACAGGGCCAGCGCCTGGCGCACCGCCTCGGACCGGTCGGGGTCGAGCACAAAGCGGGTGCCGTCCCACGTCACCCAGGCCGGATCTTTGCCGGCCCGCACCGGACCGCGATAGCTGCCGGCCGCCCACCGCTGGCACAGCCGATGCAGCGCGGCCCGAACCCTCCTCGACTTGGTGTCGCTTTCTTCGTGGGCGCGGATCATCACCAGCAAGCTGTAGACCAGATCCATCGGCTGCGAGCGCAGCCCCTCGCGGGTATAGACGCGCCCATCGCTGGCAGTCACGACGCTGATTCCGGCGTTGATGATGCGTGTCAGCTGCGCCTGGGCTTCAAGGGGCTCGGCTCGACTGAGCCGGTCGAGCCCCTCAATGATGAGCACTGACCCGGGCACAATGCGCCCTGCGTCGATTGCTGCCAAAAAGACCCCGAGCGCTCCGCTGCGCACATGCTGCTGGTGGTACGCCGACAGGCCCTCATCCCGCATCGACAGCGACTCATCCAGCGGCAGATCATGCTCGGCCGCCCACCGGGCGGCATACTGCGCCTGCCGCTCAGCGCTGTGCCCCGCCGCTTGGCGGGGGTCCGAAAATCTCAGATAGCTATAGACCGATGGACGACTCACCCCGAACCCCTTCTGCCGCGAACGCCAAGCCTCCGAGTATAGGTATGGTGTCGCTTGGGTGCCCGTAGTCTCTGCTATCTATATCGATCCCGGCCGAAAAAGGCCCGCTGGTAAGCGGGATTTTCTGTTTCGGTGCGATAGGCATCTTGTTGGATGCCTATCAGGCGTTATCCATCGCGAACAGCCCCGCTTGCGGGCATCGCTGCGACAACCACAGCGACTCCACACGATCACGGGCGCCGTCCGCGTGGGCGGCGGCGTCGATTCGCTGCCACCCGTCGAAAAGCTCGTCGTACAGGTCGCAGCGATAGCCGCTCACGACCACCATGCCGCGCAAGCCGGCCAGCGCGCGCGCCAGGTCGCGGTGCTGCTGGTCGGTCAACTCGTGTTTGTAGGCAGGAGCCCGAGTGCGCAGCGCCCGCGTGCTATGCACATAGGGAGGGTCCACGTAGTGCACCGTCTCATCGCCGTCGTGGATCGCCATCACTTCGAGCGCGTCTCTGTTCTCGATCACCACGCTACGCAGCCGCTGCACCACGTTGCGCAAGTGCGCCGGGTAGTTCATCCAGTCGTGCGCCGGCGTGGTGCCGCTGCGGTTGCTGTTGGCGCGGAAGCCTGTCACCTGACCACTGGCGCTTGCTGGGCTGAACCCCATGAAAGAGCGCGTCAGCGTGCGCCTGGCCTGCTCCACCGGGTCGCCGTGCGGGTCGTAGGATTCCTCGAACTCGGTGCGCGCAAACGGCGTCATCTCGCAGACCTGCGCCAGGCGCTCGCCGCAATCGCGCGCCACGCGAAACAGGTTCACCACCTCGCCGTCCAGGTCGTTGTACACCTCGGCGTAGCTGCGCGGCTTCTGCAGCAGCACCGAAGCGCCACCCCCGAAGGGCTCAACATAAACGCGGTGCGCTGGTAGGTGGCGCAGGATCCACGGGGCCAGCTTCCACTTGCCGCCGTGGTAGCGCAGTAGTGGCCGGCGTGGCGTGGCACGCGGCGCGATGGATAACCCGTCACTCGAACCGACATGCCCCGGCAGGGCGTCAGCGGTCGATGCGTCATTGAGGGGCATGCGGTTCAGCTCCATCGTTAGCCGGCAAGATGACTCCACAGCTTTACCAGCGTCGGGCCAATAAGGTCGCTATTCGGTGAAGATTCTCCGTACTCAGCAATCCAGCACGGCGTTTCTTCGTGCATCGTAAATTCCCCGCCCTTGTAACCGGTGAATGTTGCCCCAAGCGCGTTCTTGGCATGCTGAAGCATGTCTCCGATTCTGGCGTTTTCTTTTGGCTCGAATGCCACCTCGTCGTAATAGCCACGATAGGACATTGGTTCTCCGAAACCATGTGGCACAGTGGCATCGGGTGGCATATCACTAAGTCGCTCTATCAGTTTTTTCAGGTTCATCGTTATCTCCTTGCGTTGCCTGCTAACACTACGTTCGTTCGGACGGTGCTGACGCACCGCCGCACAACTCTGCGTTAGGCGCTACCAAGGCGCCACCTGGCACCGCTGGTCGCGCGTGCAAACTGTCGGCGTCACGCAGGCGGTGCACAGGTCACGCCCGTATGCGCTGCCAAGCTGGCCCGCGTCGTTGCTGTCCGTGCAGGCGTGTCGGTGGTCTTGGGCCTTCGGGCAGCGCTTGCAGCCGCAGTCAGGGCACAGCACCATCCGCATGTCTTCGGGCGGTGTCATGCTCACGGGGCGGCATGCGTGGCACCAGCACCGCGCTTCGGACGCAGCGCCTAACCCCTCGCTCAACTCGGACCCATCGGGGCCGGATATTTTGTCTGTCATGGCTACTCCTGCGAGGCCCCGCTGGGCCGGTTAGCTCGAACGTTAGAAGGCGTCCAGTGCCAGCATCCGCTCTCAGTAATTGAATGCCGCAGCAAGCCTCGTTTTGCCATCCGCGCCGCAGCCCCAGCCGCTACCCATTGCCCGCGCTTTGGGCCTCCGTTGTGGCGGAACGTTGGCGTTTTCAGCCAATCAGCATCGGGCCACAAGACCTGCGCAATAAATCGCGTGTTCATGGGCTGGTTGCTCGGGTTTGCCGCCCGCAGTTTCTCGGCCATTTCTGCAAGTGTCACCATGCCTTCTAACTCCCCGCTCCAGGCGACACGCCGCAAGCGGCGTCCGCCTGAGCTAGTGCGTTAGGCGTCAGGCCACAGGCGCACCCCGTGGCAGTCGTCTTTGTCGCCGCCGCAGCGGCACATCGTCTCGGCTTGCTCCACCGTTTCGGCGCCGCACTCCATGCATGGCGGCACCTTCATGCGCTTGGTGTGTCGCTCCATGTCCAGCTTCAGCGCCACTAGCTCGCGCAGCGGCACGCGCAGTTCAGGCGGTACGCTGCACGCAAGACGCCTAACTGTCGGTTCAACCGGAGCCCCAACGGCCGGCGAGTTCTGTTCCATCTTCCTACTCCTGTGCGTGCCGTTGTGGCCCGGTTAACCTAGCGTTAGGCGCCATCCAATGTCACGCCGTTGGCTCGTGCAAACGCCGTCAGGCTGTCCCTGGTCTGCAGCGGCCCGGCTTGTTCCCACAGCACTGCCTCGCCGTTCAGGATCCGCCCGGGCCACGCCTCGCCCGTCTCCAGGTCGGCCCAAGCGCAGCCGATGGCTTCCGCCAGATCGGCGCACTCCTGCCGGCACGTGGTGTGGTGGCTCTTTGATTCGTAGTGGTGCATCGTCGGTCTCACTTCGGCGGCAAGAGCCTAACCCGCGCTTGCAGCGGACGGCCAACGGCCGCCGCTGAAGCTAGACGTTGGGCGTCTTCTGCTGGTCTGCATACCAACGCATCACCGCTGAAATCCGCTTTTTTCTCATTCGCGGCGTTTTGTCGCTGCCAGGCAAGCGCCTGTGATGTCTCAGGTAGTCGCTCTCGGCGGCGCTGTAGAACGCATTCCCTATAGCGATGGCTGCTTTCTGAAAGAGCGATCCAATTTCCCTTGCTACTTCTCGTATTGCTCCGATTTCATCGACTGTTATCTGTTTTTGTTCCATGTCCATCTCCCCTTATCAAGGCCGCCCAGCATTGTGGTCAACGCGACCTTCGCTACGCTCAGTCGCGTTACCGCCAGCGTTAGGCGCCCATGTCACGCTGCCGCCCTCGCTCACGTAGTGCCTACGCACATCGCCCCGCTGCTCCAGGATCAGCATGGCGGCATGAATGCGCTTCTGCCAGTCGTCGTTGTCGGCCTGCGGGTGCGTGGTCAGGCCGGGGCCAAAGTGCCGCCAGCGGCCTTCGCCTCGCACAAACGCCAGCAGCTCGGCCAGTTCGGCAACTGACGGCCTGGCCAGTCCTCTTGCGCACCATGTCTTGTCGGGGTCTGTCGGTGCGTCAAGCGGGCAGTTGCACTCGGGGTATCGGCAGCGCTCATCGTTGCCGGCGTCTAACCCGTTATTCAACTGGGGAGCCGCCGGCTCCCCGCTTTTGTGTTCGTTGCTCATTCCGGGCGTCTCCCAGTTAACTCTGCGTTAGGCCCCAATAGCGCCTTGCGCAGTTCGCGCAGATCAACCCAGTCGCCCGTTGCGCTCGGGTAGTAGTACCGCCAGATATTTTTGCTCTGCCAGTCGTGGCGTGTCAGTGCAGCCAGCAATCGCTCGCGCTCTGCTGCAATGGCTCGCTGCTGCGCAAAAGCAACGATTTCGTCGTTTCCGAGGGTGTCCCACTGATTGTGCTCGTCGGCCTGGTCATTCCAGGCTCTGATCAGATCGGGGAGGGGTTCCATGGCTATCCTTTATTCGGGGGTACCCGCAGCAATGACCGCGATTTCGCGGACCCAGCCCCGCGCGGCCCAGAAATTGGTCTGCACGGCCTGGGCGATCCGGGCGCATTCGGCTGCGACCTGGTCTCCCTCGGCGACGATCTGGCCGGTGTCGTCCAGGATCGCCAGCCGGGCGGGGTGCCCGTCGACAGTGACAGTCAGCGGCTGGTGAGAGACGCCGCTGATCTTGATGTCCCGTGTGATAGTCATGTCGATGCCCCCCCTTGAGCCGCAAATTCGGTGAGCGCTCGGCCGCATTGCAGGGCAAATTTGATCCACGCTGGCTGCATGCCTCGGCCCGTCCACGTCTCGCCCGTGTCCGGGTTTCGGTAGCGAATTGATCTGGCGGTTGCTTTGGGGGGTGGCGGATCTTGGCGAGGCCGTGGGGCAGGATTTGCTGGGTCGATGCCCAGGCGCTTGCAGCAGCCCTCGTAGTAGCCCCTGCAGAATTCGTCTCGAATGTGTCGTGTCGTGGGGTTCGAGTAGTGATCGCCGCCGTTGTGCTTTGCCAGCGCGGTGTTCCATCGCGTTCCGCAGCGCTCGACATTGCGCACCCCGAGTTCGTACCCGTCTGCGTGTGCGGCATGACAAAGCTCGGCGTCTTTGCTGCGAGCAATGAGCTGGCCGCTTCCGACTGGCACGCAGTCGGCGGGCGAGAAGAGCATCATCTGCTCATCAGCCGGGTGCGGTCTGGGCTTCGGGGGCTTCATGCCGGCTCCCGCATGGCTTGCCGGCACCCCGCAGACAGGGTGGTGAGTCGGCCATTGGCCCACTCGGCTGCGGCAATAGCAGTCCGATGGTCGACCAGGGCGCCCAGCTCTGTCATCACGATCACGCCATCGCGGGCCTCGTGATACTCGTGCTCTTCCAGCTGGATGCGCCCGCTGCGCCCGTACCGGGCAATGACCCGCTCTGCCAGCCGGAGCAGATCGGTCAGCGCATCAATGCCCTGATCAAGCTCCTGGGCGATGAATGAGTAGGTCAGCAGACTTCCCGCCCAGTCCCACAGGGTCTGCTCGGTGCAATCTCCGTTCCGCAGGGCATCCAGATTGACCAGGTGACAGATCTCCAGCTCATTTTGCTGGGCCTCGGGCATTTTGGGCCTGAGCCCGCGCGGCAGCAGGTGTGCCAGGTCGCGCTTACTCATCAGTCTGCGGGTCAGCTGAGGGGGGTGTTTGCGGTGGGTGCGCGACATGTCGATCTCTCCGGTCAGGGCTCGATGCGCAGGTGGGTGATGCTGTCCAGAGCCGCGGCCTTAAAGGCTGCTCGGCCGACCAGCTTTCCGAAGGCCAGCACGGTCGGGATGATCTCGTCGATTGCTGTGTCGACGATGTCAATCGTCATGCCTGTTCTCGCATGGCGAATCAGGCCCGGGTTTTCGGGGTGGGCCTCGAAGCCCAGGGGTCTCAGCACGGCCAGCGCGTTGTCGCGCAGGGCATCAATCAGATATCGAGTCTGGGTGGTGTCTGTCGTGGCATTCATGGCGTGTGTCGATTGGGGTCTGCTTTGCTGCGCAGATTGACCGTGCAAGTGCTGCAGACGTGGTGGGCGTGGTAGGGGGTTGATGTGTGTCGGTCGGCGGGCTGGTCGCAGATCAGGCACTGGATCTGTGCTCTCGCCCCCGGACCTTCCGGGCCGGGGTGATTCGAGAGGGCGGCAGGACGGCCGCCTGGGGGGTGGTCAGCCCTTCGGGGGCGGTTGTTGCGCTTGGGCATGCGGTGGAGTCCTCCGTGGGCCGGGGGGTCGTGACGGGGGTGATCGCATCCGCACCTGGGGCGGTGGACGGGCCCTGCTGGGCTAGTAGCTCGGCCCACAGCAGCGTGGCCAGAAGCTCGACGACGACGGCTGACAGCACGCTGGCCAGCGTAGTGATGTGCTGTGCGGGCAGGCCGGTGGCTGATGCCAGGGCGGCCGCAATGGGATCGGCCGCTGCGTCAGCTCGGCGCTGATCGTGTCGCTCAGCAGCGGTAGTGATTTGCTCGCGCAGCGCTTGAAGGCGGGTGGACTGGGTCATCTCGACCCGCAGGGCTTCGAGCCGGGCCGCCGTCTGCTGGGCGGTGAGCTGCTGGGCGCCGCAGCGGTGCGGGGTGGCGTGCTGGCAGCGGGTCAGCGCCAGGGCCGAGGCTTCAAGCCGGCTCTGGGTGCGGGCGATGGCGTCGGCCACGGTGACGGGGTCGCGGGCGGGGGCTGATGAGACTTGCTCGCGCAGCGCAGCTGTACGGGTGTCGGGCTGCACAGCTGCGGCGCGGGCTTGTCCGGCGCGGTCGGCCGCTGCGAGGAAAAAGGTGCCGTGGCCGTAGACCGTCAGCGCTACGCAGACTGACCACAGCGCCCAGGCGGTGGCCTTGCGGCTCAGGGCTGGGAGCAAATGAGCTGCGAGCGTGATCGTGACCGCGACCGCGATGATCAGCGCCCGGTCTACCGGCGACCCGCCGCGTTCAAGGGCCGCTGCCGCTGCCATGGCGACCCCGGTCGCGCTGGTGGTGATAGCGCCGGTGAGCGCAAGCCGGCGGATCATGGCTTGCGCCCCTCGGGGTCGAGCAGCTCGACGTGGCTGATGTCGAGTAGCTTGAGCAGCGGCCCGTCAGCAGTGTGCAGCAGCGAGAGATGGCTACACCAGATCTCCACATGCATGCCGGCCTGGGCCCGTCGGGCCTTGGCGTGCGCCGCGATCGATGCTGAGTCGCCGACGCCCATGGGCTCGACCCCAAACAGCCGCACCAGCGATGCGTCGGTAGCGGGTACGCCCGCAGGGGTGTCGCGCACAGGCTGGATGAGGTGATAGACGACGCACCAGTGCGTGCCGCGTGCCGCGCTGGCTGCGTAGGCATCCAGTCGCAGGCGGCCGATGATGCGGTGGCCTGTTCGGGTGGGCATGGTGCGCATCTCAGTTGGCAGCGGGCGGCACGGGGATGCAGGCGTGCGTCGGGGTCATCGGGTGTTCGGCAGAGCAGGGCTCTGTCGGCGCTTCAGCCGGCGCCGCGCCGTCAGCGGGGGGCGGCGCGGGGGTGACGGGCGTGCTGGCGGTCAGATTGCAGACTTGATCGGGCTTGCAGCTCGGATCGATCTGGGTCTGGGGGGTGAAATACGCCGTTGCGGGCTGGGAGGGGGTGGCCCCGTCATCCACATCGCCGCCGCCGCACCCGGCCAGCAGCAGGGCGCCGATGACGCCCAGGGTGATGGCAAGGGCCAGAGAGGGGAAGTCGGTCTTTTGCATGTCGGCCTCGGGTGTGTTCGTGGCCGGAATATCGCATATTCGATAAATTATGGCAACGGAAAAACGATATTTTTGGCCAAAAAAAACCCGCTGAAAGCGGGCTTGGCTGGATCTGCGTCTGACGACTATTGCATGCAGGCACACCCCGTCGGTTTGTTACATGTAAGCCCCGGGGCGATGCAGGTGTCGCCGCAAGCCTGGTTCGGGGGGGTGCAATATTTGCAGCAGGGTTGACCGCTGGATGACGTCGGGGTCGACGAGCTATCGCCCCCGCATGATGCTAGCGCGATCAGGATGATCAATAGAGCTGATTTCCATGGCGATTTCATGTATTCCTCCTTAAGTCAGATCTTCTCGGACTGCTTGTGTACGATCCGCCCGATCAGTGTCACGCTGTCGGTGCATCGTTTGTTGGGATATCTCGCTTTGTCGGGGTTGTCGCTTGATAGCCACCATTGTCCGGCATCTCTGACCAGCCGCTTGATGACCATTTCACCTTCAAAGTTGATCGCAAAGACTTCCCCGTCGCGGGGTAGTGTGTCAGCTGTATTAATGATCACAGTGTCTCCGTGCCACAAGCCGGGCTCCATTGATCCATTGATGACTCTGACGGCTATCAGCTTCGTCGGGTCCAGGCCTCTCGATCTGAACCACTCGCGTCGAAAAACGATCGGGGCATCATCATCGTCGGCAAAATCAACGGCATATCCGGATGCTCCGGCTGAGAGCCGAAGATGCACTCGTCTGACGGCTGGGAAGTCTGGATTGTCGATCAGCTGTATGGGGTCTGGTCTGTACCCGACGGAGTCCTCTTCGGTTGCTTTGAGGGGCGCCGTCTGAGGGCCGTCTCCGGTTGCCAGCCAGTGCGGATTGACGTTGAGGGCTTTGGCCAGTTGTGCAGTCACTCGTGAGCCGTGACCGGTCGCTTCTGCGGCCGCCAGCGTGCTCTGCGAGATGCCGACTTGCCGGGCCAGCTGTAGCTGAGTCAGCAGCGCGTGCTCTCTGGCCTGCCGAAGTCTTTTTCCGAATTCTGTAGCCATGTGATCAGACTACGATATTCCGATATCGTTTTTTTGCTTGCGTGTCTATCGTTTAATAGATATTCTCGCGGCCATGATCACGGTCAAATGGCCCGATGTCATCGGGAATCTCTTGTTGTCGGGTGTCACGCAGGTGGAGCTTGCGGAGGCATGCCGATGCTCTCAATCCACGATTTCGTCGATTCGGCGGGGGGAGACGGTTGATCCCCGGTCACAAATCGGGTTGACGCTCCTGCACACCGCGCGAATTCGGGGGATTGATGTCCCCGGAGTCGATGTGCGCTTTACAGCATGACCGCCACTGCCTACCTGCTCGGTCATGGGGCCGAGCTGAGAGATGAGGTCCAGGCCGCGGCCCGGATACGAGCGGGCTTGTGCCGGCAGCGGGGCCTGGCCCCGTCGATTGGGTGTCTCCCTGCTCTGGCCTCCGCAGACCGTGGGCCAGGGCTTCAAGCCGGCTCGGTGCGCCTCGGTGCCCGGGTCGGCTTTTTTTCGCCCGAATCGGGCGATACCGAGGGCGGATCAGCCGATTGATCGGCCTCCCGTCCGCCACCTCACATCTACCACCACGCACGCCAAGAAGGGGCCTCGCATGGCGCGCAAAAAGCACACACCGCACATCTACCCGGAGACCGGCCAGGCATGGGCTGCGGGGTCCGCATTTGACCTGGAGGGCTACGTGCCTCAGATCGACTGGTCGGATCTGTCGACATCAAAGGCGAAAAGCCGGGAGATGTCGACCGCCCGGGCCTTGAAGCTGCATATCGGCATTCGCTCAATCGGCGTGACCGGGACGATCCCGGGGCTTGGGCAGCCGATTGAGGTCCGGCAGGCCGAAAAGGCCAAGACCGCCCGCATCAAGTCGGTCGGCCGGGCAGGTTGAGGGGGTCGCGCTATGGCACGCCCTCGCAGCGAAATCACATCGGCCGTGCTCGGCCACCTGCCTGAGCTGGGTCGGGCGACCTGGCGCGATGCGGTCTGTCAGCTCGGCGCAGTGGGGGTCATCAACCCCGCCAGCCCGGCTGAGTGCCGGCTGGTGCGCGATGCCGTGCACAACGCGGCTCGGCGTGGCGATTTACAGCGGGTCGGAGTCACTCGGACGCCTGGCAGCTGCCGGCCGATGACTGTGTTCGCGGCACGTCAACACAACACCGCCCCGGCCAGCCAGGCGCTGGCCCGAATCGTGGCGGGCTGGATGCGCTGAGAGCGCACAAAGAAGGGGAGCACAAATGAGTGGTACACAAAGGCCCGGCGGGCAGGGTCAGCCGCCGCTGCCTGAAATCGACTTTGCGGCACTGGCTGGTGCGCTGCTGGATCGGGCGGCCACGCTGCTGCCGATGTGGCTGCCCGGGGGCAAGGTCACTGGGGGCAGGGAGTACACCTGCCACGACTTGTCTGGGGGCGAGGGTGGCCGGCTGTCGGTCAATCTGATCAAGGGAGTGTGGCGCGACTTCGGGGGCGATGACGGCGGGGCGGATCTGATCTCGCTCTATGCCGCGATTCGGGGGCTCAAGCAGGGCGCTGCCGCTCGGGAGCTGATGCAGGACATGGGCTGGCAGGCCGCTGAGCCGCCCCCGCGTGACCCGGCCCCGACGAAGAGGCGCACGATGTGGCGTGCTCAAGCCGCCGCCCCGGCCCATGCGCCGGAGCCAGACTTTGTTTGGTCGTATCGCGACGAGTCGAAGCCGGACAAGCCGTGGGTCAAGATCGCTGCTGCGATGCATTGGGCATACCGCCGGGATGGCGTGCTGCACGGCTATGTCGCCCGCATCAATCGCATCGATAGCAAGGGCGAGGCTGTCAAGGAGACGCTGCCGATGACTTGGTGCGTGGACGAGTCGGACTCGCGGGGATCGGCTCGCTGGAAGTGGCAGGGCTGGGAGCAGCCCCGGCCGCTGTTTCTGCCCTCAGGGCAGTCGCCAGCGCCCAATCGGATGATCGTGCTGGTTGAAGGTGAAAAGTGCGCTCAGGCGCTGCACGATGCGATCCAGGCCGAGGGACATGAGGACTACGAGGTCATCAGCTGGCCGGGGGGGTGCAAGGGCTGGGCCAAGGCGGACTGGGCCTGGGTGCCGGAGGGTGCTCAGGTGATCTGCTGGCCGGATGCTGACAGCGACCGCGAGCCGCTCAGTCGCTCTGAGCGCGAGATGGGAGTGCGTCCCGAGACCAAGCCTTTCAAGTCCGCGATCAGGCAGGGTGGCATGGCCGCGATGCTGGGCATTGGGGCGGTACTGTCAGAGCGAGGATGCCGGGTACGGGTCTGTGAGATCGAGCGGCCTGGCGTTCTGACTCACGGCTGGGATGTCGCGGATGCGCTCGCTGAGGGGTGGGGCGTCGGGCGATGCCTGGACTTTGTGGCCAACGCGATCCCGCTGGAGCGGGTGGCCGAGGCTTACGCGCGCGATGCCCGCCTGCCGGCGCCAGCCGGTGCAAGGGGGGAGAGTGGTCCCGCTGTCGGCGCCGTGGTTCCGCCAGAGCAATCCCCCCCTTCGCCGGGCTCCGCCGGGGACGATGAGAGCTGGCGCGATCGGCTGATCTGGCGCAAGGGTGAGCTGGTCGATTGCCGGGAAAACATCTTTCTGCTACTCGCGCATCACCCCGCCCTGGCTGGGCGGGTGGCTTACGACGAGTTCGCAGCTCGCGTGACCAAGCTGGCCCCGATGCCCTGGGGGGCTGAAGTGGGTGAGTGGAGCAATCAGGACGACTACGCCCTCGGGCTGTGGCTGGCTGAGCATTGCAGCCTGATCGTCCGGGCTGAGGGCACGCTGGTGGCCGGGGTAGCAATGGCTGCTCACGCTGCCCGGTTCCACCCCGTTCGGGCATACATCGATGGCCTGGTGTGGGACGGCATCGACCGGCTTGATCACTGGCTGCATGAGTGCCTGTCATGCGCTGACACGTCGTATCACGCGATGGTCGGGCGCTGGTACGTGATGGGCATGGTGCAGCGCATCCTGGTGCCGGGCTGCCAGATGGACAACATGATCATCCTTGAGGGCGCGCAGGGGAGGCGTAAATCGTCGGCGCTGCGGACGCTCAGCAAGGGGTGGTTCGCGGATACCCCGATCAGGATCGGCGACAAAGATGCGCTGCTCAACCTGGCGGGTGTCTGGCTTTATGAGGTGGGCGAGCTGGACGCATTCAGCAAAGCGGAGGTCACGGCGGTCAAGCAGTACGTCACCAGTCGCGTGGACAGGGTCCGCGAGCCGTTTGCCCGGCGGGCTGTAGACCGGCCGCGATCGTGCGTGCTCGGGGGCTCGACGAATCAGTCGGAGTACTTCAAGGACTCGACGGGAAGCCGGAGATTCTGGCCGGTGCGCATCACCGAGGACATCGATCTGGCCCGACTTGCTGAGTGGGTCGATCAGATGCATGCCGAAGCCGTGGTCCGCCTGCGGGCCGGTGAGCGGTATTACCCGACGCGCGACGAAGAAGAGCGCTACATCGTGCCAGAGCAGGAGTCGCGCGAGATCACCGACCCCTGGATGGAGCGCATCTCGGCCTGGGTCGATGAGATCAGCGCGGATGGCGGGGCGCATCGGCTGGATAGCAACTCCCCGGCCTGGAGCTACACGACCGAGGAGCTGCTGCGCAGGTGTCTGCACGTGCCCGTGGATCGCATCGACGGGGGGCGGCAGATGGCCACACGGGTGGGGATCTGCATGCACAAGCTCGGATGGTCCAAGGTCCGCGACAGCAAGGCCAGCCCTGGGGGTGTGCGCCTGTGGCGCTACATCCGTCCGGGCTGGAGCACTGAGGGCCGAAAGCTGCCGTCAGAGGTGGTCATGTCCAACACCCGTCCAACACCTGCAATCGCATGGTTGGACGACGTAACCCGTTGATTTTTATGGCATCCGTCCAACCGTCCAACCTGTCCAACCGGATTTCCGTGTGCGCATACGTAGGCGTGTGCATGTGTGTGCGCAGATGCGCCCGCCCGCACTCCTGTGCGCTGTGTGGAATTCATAAATTTTGTTGGACAGGTTGGACGGTTGGACAAAGCCAATTAAATCAACAACTTGCAACGTCCAACACCTTGTCCAACCTTTTTTAGAGGGGAAAACGATGAGCAATGAAGCAAAGAGCCGATGGAGCTGGTTGCTGGCCATGATTCCGGGGGTGGTGGCCTTGATGGCAGATAAGCGGGCTGAGCTCGGGCAGGACTGGATCAAGCACTGCTGGCAATGCGGGGTGATTCGGGGGGTGCCGGGGTACTTTTGGGCGGCTGAGGGGGCTATCTCTGTGGGTACGCCCTGGGACACTGACATGGTCCAGATGCATCACACCGTGTCTCGGCGCCTCCAGGGCTCCTGTGCCCTGTTCTTAGCGCGCAAACCGGTTGATTGGTCCGTGGGTATGCCGGACGGTGTTTCGGAGCCTGTTGGGGCTGCTGTGGCCTCGGATGGGGGCGCGACATGCTGACCCGAGTTGAGGTTCAGGAGCGCCTGGGGGTGTGGGCGGTGTGGCTATCGGCCCGTGAGCTGTGCGGGAGTGGGTATCCCCGCTGCAACCCGATCGCACGCCAGGCCGGCCGCTCGGCCAGCACGGAGTGGGTACCGGTCGACGCCGTGGTAGCCGAGCACACTCATCGGGCTGTGATGCGATTGCGGGCCGAGGATGTGGGCATGTGGCTGGTGGTGATGTGTCGCTGGGTGGGTGACCCGGACGTGAGGCAGTCACGCTGTCGCCCGATGGTCTGGGCCGAGGTGGCCCGGCGCATGCAGCGGGATGAGAGCACATGCAGGGCATTGCTGATGCGGGCCGAGGCTGTGCGTCTGGCTGAGCTGCTGGGTCGGCCAGCTGGGTGGTGACGACGCGTGCGATCGAGTTTTACACGATAGCGGTTTTTGGTAGGATTCGTTCACGCTACCGCTGTTGCGATCCTACCCGTGATAGCTGGCTACCCCGCACGGTCTCCCCTTCTTCCGTGCGGGGTTTTCTTTTTGGGCCGAGTCATGGCATCTGAAGACGCTTTCTATGCGCTCGCACTAAAGATCGATGAGATCAAGCGGGATGTAAAAGATCAAGCCGTTTCATGGGCCATCGATCGCGCGATTGAATATGTCGTCCCAGCGGCCTTGGTCGCATTGCGTACATACGGGTATGCATTCACACCGCCCCAGGTATCGGCTGCGATTACTGTCGCAAAAGTGATTTCTGGGGCGATTCGTGTAGTCATCCGTGTCCGCAATGTGCCCATTCGGGCAGTTGAGTTCGCGCCATCAAGCGGGCAATCTGGTGTCGGCCTGCGAGGGGCGGGGTCGATGAGACGTATTGCTGGGGCATTTCTGGCTGATCTCGGAGTTAATGGGCTGGATGTGCTGATGCGATCGCCTGGGGCTCGGACAATCATGCGATCCCGGGTCGGAAAGCGTGGGGGGGTGATTCAGTGGAGGTCTCAGGCTTTGCGCACGATCTACGGGCCCAGCGTCGCTCGTGCATTGAGGTCTCCGAGGGTCTTGGCGCTGATGCAATCAATCATCCGAAAGCGTTTGGAGGATTCCATCGCAATCGCAATTCGACGGCATATCGCCATTTAATTTCTCGGGTCCTTCCTGGAAAAAAAACATCGCGCGTTCAGAGG
>Ga0213918_1000112_pt1 | contig 35723 bp, 45 predicted proteins | sample McNCre217MG_FD_163422 | JGI IMG/M metagenome (GOLD analysis project Ga0213918, IMG submission 163422) | Freshwater microbial communities from McNutts Creek, Athens, Georgia, United States - 2-17 MG | ecosystem: Environmental > Aquatic > Freshwater > Creek | place: USA: Georgia | collected... | reverse complement strand
ACGGGAGTAATAGTACCACAAATAAAAAATTTTGGGCAAAAAAAACCTCGATAGCTTTAAAGTTATCGAGGTAAGTAACCTTCTTCGGAAAAACAACCATGTATTGCGGTATCGCGTGTGCAACCACTGATTCGGAACTTTATTATATACCCTGCTCGACAGATTGCAAGGTAATTACTAACTCACGGATGTAACCGTATAAAAGAGATTGTCGTGTGGCAAGGGTGATATAGGTTTCATCAGTCAAACAATTCAATTCTTCGGCTTTAATCGCAGGAAGAACAGGAGGTATCGGAAGAACAATCGCTGGACGAGGAGTGGGCTTGGCTACAATGATTGTTTCCTGAGTCGGAGTAGCCTTGGGCAGCTGTGAACATGCTGGTATTGTCAAAACAATTACGGTTGCGAGGATTAATTTGATTAATACTTTCATGAGTTTTTATCCGTTCTTCGTTAATCTTTAGGTTCATTTCAATCTTGGCTCTGTTTTGCCGGTCAAATTCTTCGTTGGCTTCCTTAGCCTTTGCTAGAGCCATCTTAATCCTTTCCTGCTCCCTGGCCTGTTCTAATAAATCATCCTGTCTACGAATAGCCGCGTCCCTAGTGTCCCTACGGTACTTGAGAAGTTTATAAATACTGGCTACTAATAAAATTAGACCAGCTCCTAGTGATATGGATAAAAAATAAAAACTTGAAAACATTTTAAGAATCCTCAGGGTTTAAATCCACGTCCGCGTGTGCAGACGGGTATTCGGTAAATATATTAAGCAGGCAGTCAATATTGTACCCCGCCATGTTTCAATCCACGTCCGCGTGTGCAGACGAACCGCGAGTGCGGCAACTTATCAATCTTCGGGAAACGTATTGAGAACTGAATCAATATTATACCCCGCCATCACAGTAATGCAGACGTTTTGCAGGGAGATTTCTGTAAGTCCTCCTGCAACCAATCCGATTACGGCTACTGCGATGGAACCAACCGCTCTAAAAGAAGCATAGTGGTCGTGTTTCATGTACTCAACATAAGAAGCAAACGTTTGCTTTCTTACCGCCCGTTTAGCCCAGTGAGCCAATTGTCCAACCATTGCTGCAAAAAATAAGATTAGTAGTTCCATCATGTTTCACCAATGTAGTCCTGCTGCCTCAAGAGATTTGTAAAACTCATCCTTATCCCAAGAGATATAAACAGGAAGGTTGCTTGGTTCAAAAGGAATAAACGCTGTAAATTCCCCTGAGCCATTATCAAGGACTGATACCAAATAGTCCCGTTTATCCAACTCCACCAATGACCTCATATAAGTATCAGGGTATGTTGACCGTGATACTTGAGCTACGTGGCTTTGGGTGTAGCTGTACATTCTGTCCTGGTCTACAACCAAGTCATCACGCAGTCTTACAATTCTAGCAATCCAATCAGACTGCCTAGAAACTTCTTCCTGCGCCCACTTCAACCGTTTACTAGCATTAGATAAACTGATTGTTAGTGCTTCATATTCCAAGGTTATAGAACTCATAACTCTCTCCTGTACAAGAAGCTAAAGTTTACAAGGATATAACATTTCCTGCAACGTCATATTGTCTATGACTGATAGTAATTGTCTGACCCCTGTAAGCCGATAGCGCCATCATACAGCGTGAAGAAACCACATCCGACATATCAGCTGAAACCTCATCCAACAGGATAACACCAAGTTTACAAGGAACTATCCTGCTCAACCCCAGCTTCATACCGATACCCATTAAGGATTTCTGTGCGCCACTAGCGTTTTGTTTCGGATAAATTATACCATTCTCAGTGTAAGTGATTATGCCACTGGAGTTGGAAACCTCTGAGATGTCGTTGTCCGTGCAGGAGGATATGAACTGACTGGTTGTTCTGAAAATCAAGTTCATATACCTTTGAACCAACTCAATTCTAATACTGACCAGCTTATCTTCAACCGCTTTGAACAACTCTGCCCTGTGGGATAAACTAACGAAGTCGGCATGGTCACGTTCATGACTTTTAATCTGCTGCGACAGTAGGCTGTCCTTAACTTTCAGATTGCTTATAACAGACTGTAGTTGTGAAATGTCCCTGCCGATAATCCCGATGGAATCGTTCAAATCGTTTATCTTCATAGTGAAGATTTCAAGATTGAGTATTTCACCATCTTCATTCTTACGGGCTTCAACAGCGCCCCATAACCTGTGATATTCCAGATTGTTATTCCAAGCTACTGTTTTTCTTGCATTTTCACGGTTATATTGATTAACCAATGCTTCATACTCAGCCTTAACATCGCCGGATACATCAGGGACTTCACGTAGCATCCCTTTGTAAATCTCAATATTACTTAGCGCCTTTTCATTATTTCGATTCAGCGCACTTAAGTAGTTATCGTAATCTTCATCCCGCTTTAATGCCCCACTAACTTCCTTGTACGTTTGGCTAACTTCTTTGTTCTTCGCAATAACCTCATCTAATTCCCGTCTAACCTCAGACTCAGTGAAGCCCCCTTTAAAGGGGCGTTTACAGGTGGGACAAGAAGCGTTTGCTAACACATCCTTAAGCTGACGTTCTACCTTACTTAACTCAGCGACCTCAGCAGACAGCTCCAACAACCTGGACTTGTCATACTTGCCATAGTCCTCACTTATAGAAGGGGGTTCTTTAATGGCTTTCCGCATGTCCTCTATCTTTCCCTGAATGTTGTTGTTATGCGTAACGTCCTCCATCAAGGTTTTCAACCTGTTGATGTTTTCGGTAAGTCCCTCGGTGATGGTAAATTCATCAAGGGTTATAGCATTAGCTTGTCTGACCAACTCCTTATACAAGGTGACGCGGGTATTATGAGTGGATGCAGAAATCTTTTCTTCATACGTGGTATTTAAAATAACCCTGAGAGAAGTGACAGCCGCTTCCTTTTCCGCCAAGTTTTTATTTAAGACATTAAGATTCCTTTTCACATCCGTTAAGGAATCCGTTGCTTCTTTTAATGCCTCAGCGCTTAGGATATTAGCTAACTTGGCTTTGGCCAGCTCAGTGTTTAAGGATACCGCGCTCCTTGCCCGTTTGATTGTGGCATCCAGGCTACCCATCCCTGTACAGGATTCAATGTACTTTTGTAACTCCGCTCCCTCCATAGCCAGGAGTTGTTGTGGAGAACCCTGCTCGGATGTGAACACCCTTAGGAAGTCCTGCTTGGTAACGCCTAGCAGTTCAACCACGGCTTCATTAACGCCTGAGTGACCGTTTACGAAAGGTTCAACATCTTCACCCCTGGCCATTGATGACGTGTTTTTAGTGCGGACAATCTTTGTACCATCTGAAAGCCGCAGGATGATTTGGAAGTTCTTAGCACCTGTGCCTTTGGTTATCAGGTAGTCATTGTTAATGGCCACCGCACTGTTGCCAAATAACCCAATCAAGATTGCTTCCTGAATAGATGTCTTACCTGCATAGTTGTCGCCAATAATCAGGTTAGAGGCATTAATAAAGTCAACCTTTAGGTAGGTGTGTTTTTTAAAGTTGGTTAATTCAATGGACTCAATAATCATAATACTTCTCCCAAAACGGCGATTTGTTCTTCGCTCATAGACTGTTTAACAATTTCAACCCAATCCAATAACACTGGGCTATCGTCATCGGTATCATCGAAAGAAGCCGATGACGTTTGTAGACAGATAGTGTTCTTGATGGCAATGACGGTTTTATTCTTGGTGTACCATTCAATCACCCTTTGGCTAACCAGTAAGTTCTCCTCAGGGGTAACGTTACCAAAGATTTCGATAAACTGGAGAGCTGCGTCCAGTGGGATGTCCAGAAACTCTCTTGCTGAAACCTTCGCATAGTTCCTATCCTTTTCCCAAATGCAAACCAACTCAAATTCGGTTTGGTCTTCATTAACCACCATAATGTACTTATCGGTCATTTCCCCGAAGTTCATAGGCAGGATGGAACCCAGCATGGTTACGTTCCCTACCTGCTTATAGTCATGTTCGTGACCGGAGATTACTTTACCCAGCTTTTGAGCCATTTGGGTAGTCAGATAGTTTTCGGTAGGCTGACCAGGAAAGTACCCGAAGTTACAATGCAGCAGGGTTAGACCTGCACTGCCCAGACTTTCTAATGATTCTTCAAAATCTTTTTGTAACAGGTGGTGGGGTACGATGTAGAACTCATTTGTTATAAGGGTATCTCTTACGACATGACAACCCAGCTTGAGCAGCAATTCAATAGCGGATGTTCTTTCAGTATTGTTGCTAAGGTCGTGGTTGCCTGCTATGACATATTCACACTTCTGTGCAAATTCCCAACCCCTAACAAAATCGTGGCAGTTTACGGTTGGGGTGTCGAATAAATCACCCAATTGGATGATGCCGTGTATTTCCGTTAGCCTCAGGATACGCTCAATTGTGTCATCCTGTAGGGCTGCCCAACGTGGGGCAGTTACCCGATTTGAATAAGGGAATGATTTCCCGATATGAATGTCGCCGACTAAAATTGTTTTCATTTTTATTTTCCCTCGTTTCTAATTAAAAAATAGGCTATAACCACGAATTGTATGAAGAATATCAATAGGTTGTAGTCACCTTTGCTTACATCTGATGCTGCTTTCCAGCCCAGTATTAACCCAAATAAACCAGCTGCGTATTCCATTTTAAAGACCTACCACTCTCAATAAAAAAGCGTGTTTGTAATTTCGTTTAAGACCATACCACCTAGACTGGAAGGTTAAGGTTTCCTGTAGCAGGAGTTGAATGATTATCTTTCTCGGCTCCGTACAATACAGGTGAAGGCTATAATCAACCAAAACCGTGTCATATCCAGTAGGCTCGCTACGTGCTACCAGCCAAGGTCTGTCTGGATACACATGCAATTCCCTCTTATCTGCAACCTTACACTCTAGCTGTTGAATCATCTGGATACCTTTGTGGGGTATGTGCAGATAACCCTGTGTCTTACTAATTTTATCCCCAACCACGACACCCTCTAATTCTAGGAAGCCGTGTTCCGTTACCGTAGTAATACCGTCCATACATTCACCTCTGATGTTTAATTAGTGGTCTTTCTTTTTCGCTCATCGCGCTTCGAATGGGATACTCTGCTTTGCAGTCATAGCAAACGTATTTATTCTTGCTATGTAGCGCAGTTAAAGCCCCATTACACTTCTTGCAAGTGTTCATTTTCATTTTTCCTTCTAGTTATAAAAAATGTTAAAGTAAGCAATACATTACCTAACCGGATGCCAATATGCTTACCCTGTTATTTGCCAAACCAGCAGCTAATCACTACACAGTTGGCGTTACCCTTGCCACATTCTCAGTAACCCAAAGCTCTACCCTATTGAAATACGGCAAGGGTATGGGAGCGTCACTTACAGGGTATGGCGTTAGTTCTACACCAGTAGCCCTGAAAATTAGCAGGGGTATCGGTGTAGCCTCGAGAACTTACTCGTGTTCTACAGGAAGTGTTGCCCTCAGAAGGAACTACGTTCTCCCTGCTAACCCTGCTAGTATAACCGAATCCCTTGCAGAAGTAAGCATCTCTAGGGATTACTCTTTGTTCATGAACTACACAGCAGTACATTTAACTTTGAAGCCCTTTCAGGTTGTGTACAGTATTCCTGCTCATTTCCGCTACGGTGTTGAAGCCAAGTCAGCTACGCTTCTCAAAAAAGTTTGGGCAAGACCTGGCTCACTTAATTTTATTGCTACCCCCGTACCTAATGGAGCATCCTTCATTTATGGCGACAAGGTAAAAGTTGCTAAATTCGTTCTAACCAGAAATGATGTTGGGTTGATTGCTAACAAGTCCTCGCAGGTAAAATACACACTTACCATGCGCCCAGCTACCATGCAAAAGAGCATCTCTCTCACGCAAAATCCAGCAACTTCGTACACGTTAAACCTAAAAGATTTGATGCTTAATTACCGTTTTAAAATCCACACTGAGTATGTGGCTACCTTCGGTAATCAAGTAAACATGGTTTACAACCCTGTAATCCCCCCATTTCAATTTAACGTAACTTGGAAGTCAGCAGGGCTGTTAAAGAACACCTACCTACGTGCTACCAAAGCCAACTTCACTTGTACTTTTGAAAACGCTGACCTTTTCAAAGCCAGGTTAGATTCAACGCTTTATAGGATTAGAACAATCTACGTTGGGATGACTTACTACCCAGCGTCCGGTGAGGGTAACTACCTAAAAGTTTCTGTTAAACCACAGGAAGCCTCACTAATCAGGGATAGGGTACTCAAAGCCTATGGAAACATATTCTGGGTTGGATACCCTATACAGAATATGATGTGGCATACCAACATTCATACTGAATACCGTGTCACTTTATGTACGGCTAAGATGATATGGACAAAAGCCTTTGGAGTTTCTACCCTGCAATTATCGGCTTCGTTAGCTGATGCAGGGATGACATACGGTAAAAGTGCGTCATTGGATACCAGCAGCGTTCAAGTAACTTCTTCGGATACCAACTTACGCCGTGATTTATTCATGTATGTTGGAACCACTAACGTAGAAACCTCTACTGCCCCAGTAGCTTTAACTAAAGTTTACAACACCTTAGCAATCAAAGCAAATATTGATTTTAGCCTACAAGAGTTGAACTTTAAGTATGACAGGGTAGGAACGTGGCAGGGAATGTCATTTGGTGTTACTCCCGTTGACGCTGCTTTAAAACTTAGTGACAAGAAACTGATTGTAAGCCCTTGCAGTTACACCATAGGGCAAACGAACGCCGCTTTAACCGTATTAAAATCAATCCGTTTGGATTATACTAACTACGTCTTTACGGGTAAGGACGCAGGGATGGCTAAGAATGTCCCATACACCATCCCAGAAGCGACGAGTAATGTGGTGCTTAGAGCATCATCCCACTTAACTATCAATATATTTCACAACAGCATAAGGCATCTATAATGGCTACTCTTAACAAATTTGATAACTTCGTAAAAGCATTGGCTGATGGAACTCACCACTTAGGTACTGACGTTATTAAGGTAATGCTGACCAACACTGCACCTGTGGCTACCAACACTTTTGCTTCACATATCACCGAAATTGCAGCGGGTAACGGTTACGTAGCAGGTGGTAACATCTGTGCTTACGTTTCTGGGAGTCAAACATCTGGTACTTACACGCTTATCCTAGCTGACCCTGCGGCTTGGGTTGCTACAGGTGGTTCAATGGCATCCTTCCGCTATGCCGTAATGTACAACAACTCAACCTCCAATAAAGACTTAATTGGTTGGTTGGATTATGGTTCAACGGTTACTTTAGCGGATACTGAAACCTTTACGGTTGATTTAAACCAAGCAACCGGCATCATCCAATTGGCATAAGGACTAAAAGGCTATGCTACAAATCTATCTTGATTCACTAAGACCACCCAGAGTAATCGATAACCTAGACCCCGATGACGTAACTATCCTGCAAATTCGTTGGGGTATTAAAGCGTTTGAGGCAAATGCGGTCGTGTATCAAGATGAAGTGGTACGGCCTTCGATAAACAATGGGAGGATGTATCTATGCGTCCTCCCTGGTATTACAGGGGCAACTGAGCCTACTTGGGGAACCACTACAGTCAGTGGTACAGCTAAGTTTAAGGAGATGCCATACAAGGGTTTCGTCCTGCCAGATGAAACAATCTCCAACTCCATGTGGCAATGTACAGCAGGTGCAACAATCTCCAACAGCTCCATCGACGGGTGCTATACCGGCATTACCATAGACCCTGTTACAACTAATTTAAAACTCCTCGCCTTAACAAATCATATTGTTAAATCGACAGGTGAAACCATGACACAATCATTCAGATTCAGACTAAAGGATAAGTAATGGCCGATAATTCAACCCTTCCCGCAGCAGGGGACATAATTGCTACGGATGATATTGGCGGCGTTAAATTCCAACGAGTTAAACTGGTTTATGGTGATGACGGGGTAAATGGGGGTGACGTTTCCCTTGCCAACCCACTACCTGTAAACGTAGCATCCAGTGGTAGAAGTTCAGTTATTAACTTCACCAGACCAGCTAACGTAACAGCTTATTCAGCAGGTGACGTAGTTTCTGGTTCAACCTCTGACTCCCAATTAGACTTCACTAGCGCTGGAACAGCAGGTAAATCTATTGTTATTACCGAAGCGTGGTTACGTATAGATGTGGCTACTAAACCATCTGGTATGACGATGTTTAGGTTACACCTATACAGTGCTGCACCAACGGCTATTGCAGATAACGCTGTCTGGGATTTATCTTCCACAGGTGATAAGTCTACGTACCTTGGTTATATTGATTTACTTAGCCCTGTAGACGTAGGTTCTGTCCTTTATGAGCAAACTACTAACATTAACAAACAAGTACCCCTAACTACCACTACACTGTTTGGTCTGCTTGTAACTAATGCTGCATGGACACCCGCTTCTGCACAAGCAATCTCTATTGGCCTGAGTTTCATGGACTTATAATTATGGCAACTAATAAGGTAAAAAATAGAAGGATGCTTGTTAGGAAAAACTACACAAAGCCTGTTGCGGTTATTCCAAGGAATACAGGTGGATACTTTTGGAACTCCACAAGCAAGTCTAAATGTATTAAGAATAGTGACGGATACCTGGAAGAAACCTTCTCTACAGAACTACCTTATAGTGAGTTTAAGCGTTTATATAACATTATTAGCGCTTTAAATACCGAAGTGTTTGCTACCGGCTGGACTGTGCAGGGTGTAACCATTACGGACAACGATGCCACTACGACTGACCATTTAGGCGGCAATATTGTTTCCAGTATGCAAGAACAGTCTGGAACTAGCTCCGTGGGCTGTAGGATTCTTGGGAATGTTACAGGGCTAACCAACCCCTCCCTGCAAACCATGTCCTTCTATGTTAAAAAAGGCAACCAACAATTTGGAGCTGCTCAATTTTTTGCACAGTCTATGGGCTTAAGGTTTAGCATTGCTTATGATTTAGATGGTTTAACCATAACGAATACCTGGTCTAACGTTACCGTAGTATCCGCTAATCAAGTCACCTATGGCATTACCGATGAGGGTAATGGTTGGCGCAGGGTTTGGATTAGCATGAATAATACAGGTGGAGATGCCTACGTTACCATAATGACCTTAAACTCAGGTACACCTGCATGGGATGTTGCTGGTATGGGTAGCCATGCTGGGGACACCACAAAGTATATGTACGTGACCAGGATTCAACTTACTTATGGTGCGGGGTTACTCCCCTACCTTAAAGGCGGTGACGCAAATGTTGGTGATGCAGGTTCAACCTACTCTGTTAGATACGATGAATTGGACGTAGACTCAGATACCAAAGGAATTGCCGCTGTACAAAATTCAGTTCAGCCCTTAATCAGTGTAATGGATTTCTCTGCGGCAAACTGGGTTAAAACAGGGCTTACTGTTACGCTGGGTACAACGGCTGACTTAGGCAGCGTTCTTATTAACAACAAGTACCCACCTTCGAAATTAGTTCAATCTAACAACAATGAGCTTCATTACCTAACCCAAGCCTACGGTGTAGGGGTAGGCGGAGGCCAGTGTGTGTCCTGCTTCCTGCATCCTGGGAATGGCGTTCAATATGTAGCCCTGTTCGCTTATTGCAACCAAAAGGCTTACACGGTATCTATTACTGTTGATATTATCAACGGCGTAGTAATGGGAATTAGTAATACCAATAATAATACAGGCGTAAATTACGGCATTGAAATCTACGCTAACAGGTGGGTAAGACCTTGGATTTCAATGTACGTAACCAATAGCTTAACCGTGGAAATGTCGGTGGCTATGATGCCAAATGGCACACCTGCTGCTTCCATACCTAACTTCCAGGGTAGTTCAGCCAATTATATCTGGGCTACCTGTGGTTTATTAGAGAGAACCTATAGCCCTACTGCACTTTATTGGGCTACGACTTCTGGCGCTACCCTTGCCAAAATGACGGCGAATACAGCAGAGAAAGATTACTCATCAGGTATTTTACTGATTAGGTTTAACCGTCAAACAGGGTTAGGCGTAGCCCCTGCGATTACCGCAGCTGAGATTTTCCTGACGAATACAGGGGCAAGTTTGCTGACTAAAACAGCTACGGCTAACTCTTTCAACGCTACCATAGACGGTGCTACGACAGCTTCCCTTGCCGTTTCAGACCTAACAAAAACAAACTATATTGCAGCAATAGTGTGGGATAGGCTAAGTTTTGCTGTGTTATTGTCAGGAGATTACGGTGCTTCATGGGATATGAGTCCGATAACCCCCAAATTACCTACAGCAGTTTTATACCAAAACGCTTCTGACTACTTTATTTTTGGAAGTGATACAGCCCAAAACTATCCAATCATTGTTAATAGCTTTAAGTTATTCCCCCATTGCCAGGGAATAAGCCTACTTAGTGGTATTCAATGGGTGAAAAGAAATGCCTATAAAATGACAAGAAGGTTGTTCACATGATTGGCAAACCAGACCCATTCAACTGGCCGGACATCAAATGTCCTCCTGTAAACCTTCTATTGATGGCTTCCCTACCAGGTATCCCAACTGCAAGGGAGGTATCTATGGCGACTGTGGCTAATACCAATTCGCCTAGATACCTACAATTAGTGGAACTTCATGAACGCCGTAAGGCTTAACCCCAAGGGTCAATTAACGTATGAAACTTCTCTGCATACTGCTTAATTAGCTCTGCTCTATCTAAGCCATTAATAACCCTGCGAGCGTTCAGTAGGTCAATTATATCCGTGTTGATGTATTTACCTATCTTCCTACCTGTAAATAGACCTTCAATCATTCCAACCACCATAATTTCATAGGCGTATTGGGGAACTAAGACCAACTGAGGGTTATCAATTAAATTTAGTTTAATCCGCTTGCCCATCCTGTCATAGTTACCCCTGCCAGTAATCATTACGAATCCTTGACCAGGATATTTAAGGTCATCGCCTGGCTTTGTATTGCCCAAACTTTTTCCTATCTCGGTTGTGTAGGCGTACTTGCTTAAGTAAATACGTCCACCCCGCTCTTTAATAGGCAAGTAGGTATTGGCACACTCATGTTTAACAGTAGCCAGCATGTAGGACGCTATGTGTGTGTAGTCAATCCTGGTATCGCTTTCCAGTCTTTTAATTATCCAGAGCAGGGATTGCTCCTGCTGGGTGTTTAAAGACTCCTTGAAAAGCTCTTTATATCTGGTGGGTAAGTTTGACTTGTTGTAGACTTTCATGGCTCAATCCTGCTAATAGGGTTTGTAAGGCGTTAATTACACTAGGTTTATCACTGTCAAAGGAGGTTAGGGGAGAACCTTCTAATTTCCTTTTACCTTTCTCACCTAAGTACGCCTTTACAACGGTGGACATTCTCCACGCCTCAAAGGATAAATCACTAGATAGGAATATTGCAAGGGGTACTGCACCTGCCCTTTCCCAAAGCCTTGCTGACATAATCTGGTTTTCGGAAAAGGTACTTCTTAATTCACAATCCCTAAGAGATTTATGAACTACGGAAGACTTAACTTCTACGAGGAAGGTAGTATGGTTGAATACCGCAATGAAATCGGCAGGGGTTGCGGGTAGGAAGTTGCCTCCTTTACCCACACCTGCCGATGTTGAATCGTAAAGCCGTTGGAAAGTCATTGGGCATTTCCCTTCAAGATGGATTAATGCCGCTTGGATGATTACTTCTGCTTGTTTACCGTTGTTTTTTGTAGCCACTTGTAAAACTCCATATATTGCAGGGAGTTTCATTATACCGCGTGTGCGGCAACTTATCTATTACTCTATGTCACGCTCCAGGGCATGTAGGTAAGCCTTTCTTATAACTTCCCAGTCATTACTCAGCCCTGCAAGTACACAGGTTTGCCGCAACAACTCCTGACTTTCGGAAAGGATATTTCCTTTCGATGCCAAGCTCTGCAACACATCCATCACTTTAGAAAACAGCAATGGTGGTATCAGTGGGGTTATCCGCTTAATCAGCAGGTGATTGTAAACGTGCAGTGAGTGACCCAGTAAGATGGATTCACACTTAGCCAACACCCTGACTTTAACCGGCCTACCATCAACCAATTCCTCATCATTAATTTCTTCCATTATTTTGAGGAACAACTCGACATGACCACTATCGTCATAGTCAACTAAGTGGCTATTGGCTAACCTTGCTACTTCCTCATGCTCCACTGGCTGCATACCGGACATGCCTGTAACTTCACTGGCATCTATTAACTCGCCGTTCCACAGCCTAACATGCGGCCTAACTTTTAACTGTTTACACATCCGGTTATAAGCAAGGGTCATTACCTGCGTGTAACTGGCATTTACTTTAAACTCCAAATTGTCCTTCATCCGCTTACAATCATTCGGAAAGTAAACGTAATTGTCAGACTCAGGGGAGTTATTCCAATTACCCACCCCTGCAATGGGGGCAGGCTTGGCAAATATGGAATCCCAAATTAACTTAGACATTTCGGATAGTCCTTTTCATCAACGCCTCGCTCTTTCAAATACTTAAGGAGTTTGGCTCGGCTAAAATACAGGGTTCTTTTAAAAGCAACCACCTCGAAGAACTCCAAGTCTGCCAGACTACCTAACAGACCCACATCGGAACCCTTCACCTTGTTAAATTTAAAATTCAAAACTTGTGACATAACTCACCTCAGAACAAAACAAAATCATTTTGACGTGGGCGGGTCAATGCAACATTCAAGCACCTATCGGCTTCCGATTTAATCCGGTTAGTATAAATATCTCGGTAATCGATAAACACGTTCTCAAACGTACTACCTTGGCTCTGGTGCGCCGTTATTGCAAAGGGAGGGCGTAAGTCCACCCAGTATTCTTTCAGGGTGTAGTAAGGGTTCCAGTTGCCACTCTCCTTACATTCCCCTGCAACTTTTTGCAGGTTTAGTTTTAATGCCCCCGCACACTTAACACTGTGGAGAACATGGAACTTTGTTTCTTTACCTTCGCAGGTAACTTCCCAACCTTCTAGGGTAGGGTATACCGGATGCCGATGGTAAACCATTTTAGTTACCTTAAGTTCTTCACCTGTATTCAGCACTACCTGGTCATTTTGCAGGAAGGCTTCTTTAACCGTAACATACTCGCCAGGTGCGAATGGTACAGAAGTATCCATTCCCAACATGCTTCTAACAATACTGTTGTAATAATGCACAGTTTCGTTTCGGTAAGCGATTATACGGAAGAAGTCTGGGTCTTTAGACATCTTGGAAAACTCCATCAATTTCTTTTCCCAAGTGTCCTTACGCATTAAATGAACCCCCATACCCTTTTTAACGTTTTGGCGTAGTTCGGGCGCTTTACCTTCAATAATAGCCTTACGAAGTTCCTGGATGGTTTGGATGATAGGGTTATCCTTGGCTTGTCTGACGACTTCATCCAGGGAAACCTGAAACTTGTATGACCCAGCGAACGCAGATTCTTTTTCATTCACAGGTGGCAACTGTAGGCCATCCATCGACACCACATACTTCCTGCCCCACGCTTCAATGTCCTTCTGTATGAACTCCATTAGGACTTGCCCAACCATAGAACCTTCATCAAGGATAACTGTTTTTAAATCAAAATACTGGGTGGGGTCGTAGTTTCTATCACGAATAAGTATGGATGAATCACCTTCACGTTTAGGTTTAAGCCCCAGGAATTTATGGATAGTTCCAGTTGAAATAAACTCACCCACCCTGTTTTCCAGAACTTTAACCGCCTTGTGTGTTGGAGCCGTACCTACTGTTTTTTCTGGATTCATCTTGGCTATCATATCCAGACTGAACGTTTTACCTGTACCGGCTGAACCTTCAATTTTAAAGATATGCTCGATTTTTTGTTTTGGGTCTAGGAATAAAGCAGCCTTAGAAATAATTTCTTCCTGCCCTTTTGTTAATTTACTCATTTAAATCTCCCATCTTAGTTAAGGTTAATTACAACAACGTTTTAATGATGGCAATGGCAGCTGTCAGGGAGGCTTCTTCACCTCCTAACCCTGTCACTAACCTGAACCTATCCATATTACTTAAAGCTAAGGAGCAGTAAGCCTTATCCAACTTAGCGTAATAATCATACCCCATAGAGGCATCTTCTTCACTCATCCTTTTCATGGCCACCTTTACAGGGACATCCATTAGGAGAGTTAAATCTGGTACAACCCAACCCAGATTAAATTCACGCATAGTTTTGGAATCCAACCCTAATGCGCCTTGGTACACCGTTGTTGAGTCATAATAGCGGTCGCAGAGGATAATCACCTTGTTATCCCTGGTAGACATTAGGGGTTTAATGATTTCTTCATTCAGCGCGAACCTGCTTATGGTCAGCAACAATGCCTGCTGCTTAGGCGTTAAAGTATTCCTACCCTCAGCAAGTTTTCGCCTTGCTATATTACCAACGGATGTGCCACCTGGCTCCATCGTTGATACCACATGGTATCCCAACCCCATATAGTAAACCCGTAGGTTTTCAATCAGGGTGGATTTCCCTGTCCCGTCAATGCCCTCAAAGGACACAAAAATTGGTCTATTCAGTCCCATTTACCACCACCTATAATATCTACCTATTACATCAACAGCTACAGCAACAACGATGTAGCATACCAGTCCTACAATATTTTCAGTTGTAATCATATGATTCCTCGCATTTTGTTTCAATCCACGCCCATGTGTCTAGGCGACTAAATAATCCCACGCATCCGAAAATGCGTTTCTAAGGACATTCCAATATCCGCTACGATGGATGGAATGTACTTACCTTTGTGAAAATACCCACCTTTAGGGTCACTTATCGCTTGTAACTCAGCAGGGATAAAACTGATGTCCCCGCCTTTCCGCATTACTGCTGAAACTAATCTGGTTATCGCCATCACCCAAGCGTGATTGATTGGGTCTTTGGTGTTAATCAGTATTTCGTAAGGTACTAATTTTCCTTCAATATCCATGTCGTTCACCGTTAGGTAAATGGCATGGTCAAGTCCAGACCTTTTAATTTTGTAGGTCACGCCGGACAGGGTGTCCGGCCTAGCTATTTCTTCATGTATCATTGTTTTAATCCTATGTTTTGCAACAAAATCCCTGGCGTGTTCCATGCTGATGTTTCAATCCACGCCCATGTGGTTGGGCGACTAAAGGCCGCGAGTGCGGCAGATAACCTAGTTAGGCATGACCAGTCCTATACCTTCAACAAAGTCCCTGGCGTGTTGAGGGGTAATAAAATACAGGCCTACCTCAGGGGTAATGATAACTTTAAACGCATTGGCATCCTTTACGATGCTTACTACGCAGTTATTTTCAAAAACGTGCTGTAGCATACCCAGGTAAGCCTCTGGTCTAAGTTGTTTAACACTCTTAGCAATAGGGCTTTGAATATAGGTATCACAATGCTGGGCTAACTCATTCACCCCCAGGTAATGCAACCAGGCATTGTACGCTTTATCTTTCTCTTTTCTACGTAAACCAAACAGGTTATCTAATCGATTTAGATTCCTAACCTCAGAGTAATATTGGTTAGAACCTACTTCTAAACTATTTACAAACCAGACCTGCTTACTGTAGGCATCTACCGCCGAGTCATAATCCATCTTGGCTTTTTCATAGGCTAATATGGTGGGTATCATTTCATCCCCCAGGTTCCTAGATTAGTGATGGTAATGCCTGCTTCTTCCAGGATGTGCATTGACTGAGTAGGTTCAAAAGGCAGGAACCTATAGAACCCCACGCCCTGATAGTACAAGCCATTTACGGCTTCGTAGATTCTTACTTTATAATCACTTTCCACAAGCTGTTTAAGGAACTCAATATAATCTTCACGACTGTTTGACTTAATATGGTTTGCTAAGAAGGAAGTACAGAAGTTCATTAACCGGAAATCAGACATGATGCAGTCCTCAACCTTCTCCTGCAAATCCTTCACTTCACGTTCTTTTTGCCAAACCTGGTCTTTTAAAGCCATGAGTTCAGCGGTAGCGTCCTCAAGTAAAATCTGTAAACGTTGTTGTTCAACGACCGTATTAGAATCTGCTGTGTAAGACATTTTAACCCCCAACGATGTAGTTATAAGCTGTGGTAACTTCCTCGTACATAAACCAAATGGCTATTGCCAAGACGAGGATGCCGGACAATGTTTTTAAAAAGGACATAAGCCCCCCTGTATTATTTATGGTCGTCAATTGCTACAACGACTGGGAATTGTGGAACCGGATTAAACGTTTCGGTCATTTTGAAATACCTGACTGTTGCGTTTTTACCAATTAATTCTTCACGCAATAAACCCCTTCGATATTCAAGAGTACCCCTGGGTCTGGAACTGAACGAGTTGCCATCAAGAGTACGCAGGGTAAGCACTGCGCCCTCATCCACATCTTTTTGAACCCCTACTATTTGGAACTCGTTTTCTTTAAAGTTTTTGTATTTAAACAGGTCATAAGAGCGTTTGCCAAAACCATAATAGCCATCGCTGTGCCGGATGATTAGCCCTTCATAACCACATCGAACAAACATATTATGGGAATCCTGCATATTTTCAGGTGTGATAACTAAATCACTTTTAACCAGTTGTACCTTTGGATGTGCTATTTCAGCTATGGCTTCCTTAATAATTCGGTATCGCTCATTAAAAGGTATCAGGTCAACCGCGACATCAAATACGTGAAACTCCAATTTATCAGTTAAATCCTCTCTCCATTTCTTTGAAGCCCCCATGATTTCACCCAGGGGAACACCATGCAGGTAAAGCTCACCGTCTAGGGGCATATTACAGAATCTTAATGCTTCCACGATATGCGCAGGGGCTTCATAAAACATGCCTTTACGAGATTGTAATGCGTTCAGGTCTGGTCTAAATATAGCTCGGCAATTATGGACTAAAAGACCTTCACAGAAGTAATTGTGGTTATCAGCTACTTCAATATCAAAGGCTTCTAATTCATATCTATAGCTCTTATTTAGATATGAGTAGCCCTGGAAATACAAAGGTTCCGTAGTATTTACGCTCAATTCCAAATTTGGGTGGTGCAATACCAGGTTGCTTGTCATTTTCCTAGGTAGTAAACACCCAGCAGTTTTACTAATAACGTCAAGCAGGGATAGAGTATCTTTAGTCGTAAAGGCTAGTCTTTTATCCCTGCCGTAGTGTCCAACAGCGGGTGTTACCCCGTATCTCCCTTGAAACAGTTTTAAAAAAACGTCCAGTTGTTGTTCTGAATATCTAGCAACACATAGAAAAATTCTTGGTGTATCAAGGTTTCCGTTGTTGTAATGGATAGAGCCATCGTCAAAGTACCAAATAGCAAGGCTTAGGTCTGTAAATTCTTCCATTAGCCTATCAAAGTTAAACTCTTGTAGCCTAGCACCATTCTCATCATAAAATATATCTAGGGGGTAATTTAAAGAATTACACTCTCCCGTAACAAAGTCCTTCTGTGGGAACCCATAACCAGAAGTTCTGTCTTTCTCTTTACAGGTCAATATTGGGCTTAGTAGCTTAGATTTCTGCTTACCATAGTCATAGTCCTTTTCACATACAGAGAATTTCAACCGCCAATTTGTTTTAGATAGCCTTTTATCAACTGCTGCACATCCATCCCCAAGTAACATTCCGGTTATAACCCCGAATAAAGCAGGGGATGTGACCCTTGCACCTACCTTACCATCCATAAGCCCTGCCGAAATCCATTCCCCCTCTGAGTATATCCTATGGTTTTTAGTTACGCCTTTGCTTGCCCCAAGTTTTAGAAACTTAGAATGAGGCTTAAACCCGTTATTAAACCAGTTGGTTATGGGTTTAAGTTCTAGGCTGCTCGTGGCTTCGTTAAAGGAATAAACGTTTACAGCTAATCGATTACTAACTATGTCGCCTATTTTTAAATAACCAACCTCTGTTAGAACTCTAGCGTTGTAGCTAAAGCACCCATCGAGCTTCGGGCTTCCCAGGGCTTTATGGAAGTTAATATGCTTACCTGCTGCACCCGTGGCATCATGCGCCAGCATAGGTTGGATAAATGGTTTGGGTTGCCCGACCTTTTCAATGTCATCCACGTAACCCTCACGTTCGACTTGAAACGTCCATTTCGATAACGCTTCTGCTTCCGCCTGCATAGCAGGGGTAGTTTCGTTAGACTTACCTACGTTCTTTGCACTACATTCAACCCGTTTCAGGGCTTGCTTACCGTTCAATAATCCGTGTTCAACACAAACAAATCCGCCATCTGTGTAGACTCTCCACTGTCTTATTTTTCCTTTTCCATCCATTTTGTATAACGTTTGCATTTTCTTTTCCTATTAATGATGACCGCGTGTGCAGTCTACGTTAGCTACTCTCTCTCTAGGTATTATACTACTCTATTAACAAACCTAGTCAAGTATTATAATTTGGTTATATACCCTGCAAGTACCTCGCGGGTAGGCCGGACACCGACTTCGAATTGTTCCCCCCAGTTGCGACCAAAGGAGCAATCGGCAACCATCGGTAAACATAAACCTGGAATGGTTTTTTCCATGATGTCTGATACGGCATGGATTACTTCATACAGGTTGGCTACAGGCGCTTCGAATAATAACTCGTCATAAATTGGTGCTATCAAACTAGCGCCATATCTTTGCAGGGTTTTTTGTTGGGACATTTCTGTTAAGCAGACTTTCAACATATCAGCGCAAGCGCCTTGAATGAGGAAGTTAATCAACTGACGTTCCCATCTACCTACCTCACTTCTGGAACCACTCAGCAAATTCTTACCACAATGCCGTCTGGACCCATAGGGTGTAGCCACATACCCTGCTTGTGTAGCCTTACGAATAGTTGCACGTTTCCAAGTTTCTGCACCAGGGTAAGTCATTGTTAAAGATTCAATAACAACCTTAGCCAAATCCACAGGAATCATTAACTGACGGGATAATGTAGCAGTGCCAGCACCGTACAACGTACCGAAGTTAGCCGTCTTTGCGTAATAACGAATTTTGGTCAATAACTCTCCAAGCTCGTTGTCCTTTTTGTAGTTAGCTTTAAACCAATCGTAATTCGCTTTCGTTGGGGAATCCCACATGATTTGGTTCTCAAAATCACCATCAAAAATGTGAAGTATTCCACAGGCAGTAAGAATGTGTAGGTCTTTAGCTTCCCCTGTATAAGCAGAGAGGAAGGTTGGGTCAAGACAGCTTGCCGCCATTACCCTTAATTCCTCAGAGGCGAAGTCGATAGAAACAATCACATTATCAGGAGATTTTGGGATAAAAATGCTTCTAACATGGACTTTACTAACTTGCAGGAGATTGGGGTTGCTACCTGTAGGCCGTCTTGTAACCGTTCCACAAGAATTGAAACCAGGGTGCATTACTTTATCTTCCATCAACCATAATGGATAAGGTGTCCAGAACAGCCCTAAACGGGTCGCTGCTGCCTTGTATTCAAGAAGTGTAGTAAGTGCCTGCCTTTTCCATTCAAAGCCCTCACAGTCGTTTGCAAGGGCAAATTCGATGGCTGACTCGTCTGTCGCTGGAGAACCTTGTATCCCGTTTTTATGCCGGATACTTCCCTTAACAGGGTTAGTTCTGATTCTAACTGGTAAATCCAACATCAAATAAAACAGGTAGGTGTTTTGAGCAGGTGAACCTAGATTCAATTCAGTACCCGTTTTCACTTTTGGTAAATCTTTGGACAATAACTCAGAGCAGAAAGCAGAGAGGGCTTCATAGGCATCCCCTGTTCTAGCCTTGAATTGGTTAATTGCAGGGGCTAATAGGTTGGTAAACTCCGAGGGGTTATCCTCCACCCAGTCTACTAAGTAGGTTAAAGAAACTTTCTCAATTGGTGGAAGCCCAAGCGCTGCTGTTACCTCTGACAACTGTGTTGAAGTAGGCTTAAATTCCTTAACCGCAGGTATTTCCGTGTACTCCACGTAATACGAATTTTGCTTCAATGTTTTCTCAAGCTGGGGTAGGTTAGTACCTTTTACCCTGTGATAGGCATCCTGGTCAGCAAGCAACCTATCTACCCCTGCAAAGTTTGGTTGGGTGCAATTTTCGGATAGGATAGTCCGCAGCTTTGCCATTAGTTGAACACACTTTTCTTCATCTTCCTGCCGGAATTTATCCATTTTCTCGGTATCAATCTTCACACCAGACACGGTAGCTTCGCATAATGCCTGGGCAGCTGGACATTCATAGTCCCGTATAAACCCCCATGTGTCCTCACACATGGCCTGATATGACATTAACCGGAACAAATGAGCTGTAACAAGGGAGTCGTCTGCGCCATACTGCAACACATCAATACCACTAATTTCTTCCATATTGGAAGCGCCAACAGCATCCAGAGTTTCCTTGTAAGAACCCTGCTTGTAACCTAACAGGGAAAGCGACATGGCTTTCAAACCGTGGGTGTCAGCGTTTTCATGCAGATGGTGATGAAGTAACTTAGTGTCCCACCAATACTTTAAGGTATGGTTAAACACACCCAGGGTTACTAACCCTTCGAATGAGCCAACGTTTTGCGCTACCATTGGGACGTTTCTATTCTCAATGGCTTGTATCACCTGCAACACAACATCTTTATCTACATTGGCCGTATCCTTATGAGCTACGCTAATGTAATAAACTACGTTAGCGTTAGCCCCAAACGAGAACGAGCAGCCAGTAATCCCAGAGCCAAGCACATCAACAAACTCCCTGCCGTTTGCCGCCCTAACGAAGTTTTCGTGATTACGTTTGTCTGTAGTTTCATAATCCCAAGCGACAAAATCAGTTTCATCCAGCAGGAAATCTATATGGCCAAGGAAGCTATCTAAATTGTACTTATCTACCAGTTCATATCTTGGACAGAAAATTGAGTAATCTCGGAGCCTATCAGCCACCCCTGCTTCATCTAGCAGGTTGAATAGTCTTTCGGCTCCATAAGGCGCACGTTTCACCCATTCAAGTTTCGCAGTGGCCGATTCACATATCCAGGGAGCTATCTTGGCAAGGTTAAACATGGTAGACCACCATCCAATGTCCTCAGTCGCTTTCAATAACGCTTTGGATTTAGTGGCATCAGCCAACTTTGTAATGTACTCCCAGTTCTTACTATCTACGTGCTGGGATAACTGTTCCAACCCATCGTAGCCCCAGTCATCGACCATTTTATTCCAAGCAGCCTTTCCAATACCCTTAATACCTGGATAGCCGTCTGCTGGGTCGCCAACAAAACTTTTATAGAGCGTAATGCAGGAAGGTGGAACGCCATCCAAGTCATTAACCATCAAATCTTTTAGGATTACAGCGCATGAATCCCCTGCCAGAGCAATGAGGTCGCGGTCTAAAGTGTAGATAATCTTGTTACAGTCCAGTTTTTCTACCAAATACCCAATTACATCATCTGCTTCTTCACCGGCAAGGCGAACCATAGTTGCTCCCTGCCCGACCAAAAACTTCTTAATGAAGTCCAAACATTTTTGGAGTTGCTCAGATTCTACTGTGTCCTTCTCGATGTCCTTTTTATGCAGTTTATATTCACGATATAGGGATTTTCGATAAGTGCTTCCATCGTCTACGACCAGGATTATATTGAGGGGGGCTTTAACAGCGGTTAGGATATTGTCGTAGTAAATACCCAAGAAGTTTTTGAAACCGTGTTGCCATGTGTTTACAGCAGGTTTTATGCTTCCTGCTAATTGGTCATCAGCTACGCCAGCGTAGTATGACCGCATCACTAGACCTTGAATGTCTAGGAGCGCTACTGCTTTAAGGGGTTCGTTTAGGATGGTCATTTTTATTTCCCGAATGAAGGATAAAAAAAGGGGGTCTGATGACCCCCAAAGGTATGACATTTCAAAGCAAATTCGAGCTGATTTAGTGTTATTGCCCCTAGTTATACACCGATTTCTCAGTGCGGTGAGGAGGGATTAACAATGGATTAAGGGTGAAAAAACGAGTTAGCTCTCGTGCAGGCTACCATAATCCTTGCATAACACTTCTGAGTTTATCAGCGGAAACTCTTTAACACAGGGTTTTCGATACCCCCTGCGAGGGAGTATGCTGTTCAACAAGTCTAGTTGTTCCGTACCAGCTCGTCATAACAGCCCCCACCGCCCACATTAGCAGAAGAAAGTGCTACGCCGAGTAGCGACCCGCTTCTTTAAAAACAAATGGATTAAATGCTTTCAGACCTTTGCCGACCTCAGCGCCAATCATAACTTTAGTTACGACATCTTCTGGTTTCAGTTTACGGAATTTCAAGCCTTGCAAGTAACCGCCCCATTTTCCACGAGAAGCAGGGGAGATTTGAATTTGGCACAATTCACCTGCGTGAACGCCATCCAGCATTTCGACCACAACAATAGTGTAATGGCTGATGCTAACCTGGTAGTTTTTGGCTTCCCATTCTGCAACGATTTCGGACATTAACCGTTCAGTTGACGCTTCGGTGATTTGGTCATTGCTATAAGCCAATTCAGGGTCTAAATCACGGCCTCTATCTGCACGGTACAAGAATTGGTCACGGGGTTCCAATAACCGGCAGGTAAATTCAGTTGCGAAAGCCTTGTGTTCAGGTGTGTTAAACACCGCGTTATCCAGCACAATTGTGGGAAATGAAGTAAAGTCGATAACGATTGAATCTTCCCATTTTTGGTCTAACGCTTCTAATTCGGCAGGTTTAGCAGCTGCTCCAGCTGGAGCTGATGCTGTATCCCTGACAGCTAATTCTTGGTTAGCAGGGGCGATTTCTTTTACTTCCACAACTTCTTCGATAGCTTCGATAGCTGCGATTTCTTTTACTTCTTCGATGTTAGGTAACATATAATTTTCCTTTTCGTTTTGATTTTGATTTTCGTTTTGGTCTTTCGTTTAAGCCAACTTTACAAGTTGACAGTTCTTTTCAATCCCACACCTGCTTGAAATACTACCTTATTGCAGGCTGGGATAACCACAGATTCACCCGTAGAAGGATTGCGTCCTACCCGTTGTGCTGCGGGTCTTACAAAGAACTTACCCCAGTTTTGAAGTGATACTTCACCACCGTGCATAAGCTCATCTTCAATAGCGTTTAACACGCTATTCACCGCGTCAGCGGCTTTATCTCGTGTTAAGCCTGCTGTTTCTGCCACATACTTAACTAATTCTTGTTTATTCATTTTGTACCTCGTCTGTTGATAACGACTACAGTGTAGCATGTTTGAGATTCATGTCAACTGTCCCAGTCGATAGATACTATGTCTTTCAGGATGTATCGAATTTCCCTCGACCGCTCATACGCTTTCTTAAACAGCTTTTTGGACTTGGTGTACGTATACTGCATTACCCACGCAACAACTGGGTTTTTCTGACCTTCCCTATGCACTCTGCCCAACGCTTGCGTCAACTGGCCAGGTGAACCAACAGCTTCAAAGAATACGACATAGTGACAGGCGGATTGCAGGTTAAACCCTGCGCCTCCCGACTTATAATTAATCAAGGCTATCTTACAGGTGGGGTCGTTCAAAAACTTATCCACGTTGTCCTGCGTATTGGATTCCCCATAAATTAAGGCAGGGTTAAGTGGCATAAATACCCTGTGTAACTTCCTAACGGTTGCTTTGAAATTACAGAATACAACCACCTTCTCCCCATTCAGGGAATTGACGATGGTTTTCAAGGTATCCAGTGGGTTGTCCTCAAACTTTTTGGTCGTAAACATCTCCAAATTTGTTACCAGGCGCATAGCCATTTGGCGCAGGGATTGGTCGTTTCTGGCAATGATTAACTCATCATCTGACATTTCCAAAATCCGTTCTGTAAGCAATGTCTGATACAAATCGAAGTGGGATTTATCCAGTTCTACCTGTAGGTTGTTGATGGTGGGGTCTGCAAGGGACAGAACTTCTTTTTGTCTTCTTCTAACTGTATGAACACTAAGATTCCGTTGTAGCCTATCCAAGTCCTTATACCCTGAAATAACATTGAAAGCCCCCGCCCTGGTGTATTCAACATGAGTTCTTTCAAAATGCTCAATGTTTACATAGGCTCCAGGGTTGGATAATTTCATGTAAGCATAAGATGCTTTTATTTCCGTGGGGGTCGGGGATGCCGTCATCATCAACGTATCCATGCCCCCCATCCTAGCAAGGGAGAAAATGGCTGTGTAGTTTGCATTACTGACGTTAGCCGCTTCGTGGGCTTCATCAACCACGACTGCGCCATACATCTCAGAATCCATTAAATCCCTGTAACATATGGATAGAATACGCAGGGACATGAATAGGATGTCAGGTGCGTTGTTTCTAATGTTGTTAAGGAACGCCCTTCTCGCGGAAACGCCATCAGGAATCCTAGCCAGTTTATGACCGCTATTAAGTACGCAGTAGTTTCTTTGAAACTGGGTTATTAAACCAGGTGGCATGGCTACGATGACTCGCTTGTTTTGGTACACCTTAGCTGCCATCCACATACAAGCTACAGCACTTTTACCTGTTCCAACCTCACTAAAATTATTACAGTTCTGCCATTGGTTAAGGGTTTTGGCATCCTCAACTTGATATGGCTTTGGTTCATATTTCCCTTCGATAAGCACCGTTGCTTCTCTTGGAATCCCAAAAATGTCAGGGAATACTTCGGTAAGTTTCATATCCACCCCTGCTTAGGTAACAAATAAGTTTTGCCAAACCACCGGACATACAACCCTTGTGGGTAATACCTTCTTTTGCATATCCTGTAGGCCAACCAAAGGGTAACAGACCAGGCTTTAACCGTGTTTTCAATGGCATCTGTAAACCCTAATTCAATGGGATAATTCTGAATCTCCCTGAGGTACAACTGGGTATAGACTGCTTTAACTGTTTGGATAAAAAAGTAGTCTTCCAATATGTAAGCACTAAGACTGGACATGCTCACGCCCTTAACCACGGTAACATCCTCCTGTAAATCAACTAAGCCATGCGAAAATGCCTTAGATAGGGTGCGGTATTCAATTTCTGTAGGCTCCCTGTAGCTCTGGCTATTCGGATTCCAGATGTAAGGAACCCCAGAGTATGACAGTGCGGACTTCATAATAAAACCATTGTTAATCAGCTGCTCCATAATCGGGTGATTAATAATTTCTTCCTCGTCTGTGTCAAAACCAAGTCTGGACAGGGAATACACTAATTCACTCATCGGTCTGTACTTCGGTATGTACTTGTCCATTACTGCTCCCCATAAATTTTTCTACGAGCCTCTAAGTGGGCAGCAGTTGCTTCCTCAGGCGTAGTAAACAATCCAAGGTAGACTGTCCTGCCTTTGGTACTAATTTGCGCCTTGTACCATTTACCGCTTTTACAGTAGCCTTTACGGTCTGGTTTTGGAACCCTAGCCCTTACAGTGGCGTTATCAGATAGTGCCAAGTTTTCCCAAGCATTATTCCCCCTGTTTCCGTCCAGGTGGATGATTGGGGCTACTGGGTACTGGTTTGTTTTGATTAAGAAAGCAAGGACGTGTACAAGATAACTATGTCTATAAAGAGTAATCCTGCAATAACCATCCTTAGATGGCTTACCAATCCTTATCCCATTAGGCTTAGACCAAACCAAGCCTGTTTTTTCATCCCAGGATATTTTGCTTAGTACCTGACCCCTGGTGATGTCAGATTTGTCGTCGATTATTGGCATTATCTTTTACCCGCTGACGTTCTTAGCAAATCGATAAACTCGGCATCCCACAAGATGCCGACACCTCTTTTAAACTTGTAGTATTCCTCGCTGACATGAGGGCTAGGAGAAAACGTAGAGGAAACCACCAACTTCTCCTGCAAACCAAGTCCAACCAGCCAATAGTTAGTGGCTTTTTCGTTCACCAATTGATACCTATTACACATTTCAGCAATAGAAATGAACTGCTTTACCTTAGGTTTTGGAGCAACATTGGACTCGTCATAGGGTTTAAACCGAGTGTAAATTTCAATGTCATTTTCAGACAGGGCAGTGTGAGCATTTCTACCTGCCGCCCAGCAAACAGCAAAGCCATTATTCATTTCCTTCAAATAACGGTACACACCTTTCAGACCTGTACCGAAATCGCAATGAAGCAGGATACCTGGTTCCAATTCGGGTGGGTTATTGACTACTACCAATCGCAGGTTGTTATTCATTTCACATTCCAGCGTATCCATCTTAACGAAATCCACGAAATCGGAGTTCGTATTCTTATCGAAAAACGTGCATTTAATGGTGTTTGGTCGTTTGGTATCAGCTACATTAAGAACAACGTTTCTGAGAATGTAACGTGGGTTTGCACTTGCAAACGTTACGCCACTAATAGTTGTATTGATTACTTTATTATTATCCATTTTCTTTTCCTCGGTTATTTAAACAAAAAGCCCTACAGGAATACCTTTAGCGGTCATCTTACTTATACTTAAAGAAAGAATACCCCTGTTATTGGTATTCAAAGCAGGTGTTATGACGTTTCCACTTATAAAATAAGGCATGGTGGAAACTATCTCCATAAACGCATCTGAGTTCTTTATTCCGATGCGCGTAGATTTATCACGTATCAAGGCAGGATAGATTAATAAAACATCAAGATATAATTCATCACCTACCGTTGCGTAGTGTTTACCTCTTTCTATCTTAGAGTAGGCTCTACCATCATAAGCCAACATACCCATAGCCCTAATGGTTTTATCACACTCCGTTACCCCTGCCGCTGCACAGATGTTGGAACCATCAGATAACATCACGTCAAGGAAATTGGTTCTTAGGTTCTTTAGCCCTTCTATAGTCCTTTTCTGAACCCCGTATTCTTCTTTCTGCAACACATCAATCGCCCAGTCATACGCCATTAAGATGGATTGGTAGCAAAACTTTAGCCGATAATCCACATTGGCAGAGTCAAACTTGCTTGGAAGCATGGCTTCCGACATCCTAGTTTTAACTTCCTCTAGGGTAGTGCTTAACGCTTCCTTAGTGAATACCCTTGCCAATTCCAGCAGGCAATCCGCATCCTTTTCCACCTTAAAAAAGTTTTGTGCATGGTTATCTCGTCCAGCAGGTGATAGGTTCACCCTGACCGTCCGCTGCATTACCGCTGTATCCGAAATTGGTTCCTCAGATAGCGTAACTAACGGAGCTACCATTTTCCACGACATCGCGCTTACATTGCTGCCCAGTCTATCACCGCCACCCAGTTTACCTCTTGTAGATGATTGGGCATCCCAACAGGCTTTAAGAATCTCAATAAACTCACGGTACTTTGCATGTGAACTAATTGATTTTTCGTTGAGTTCGTTCAATACCACAGGGATAGTGGTTCTACCCGCTAACGCCTGCTGCATAGGAACTTTAGTAGTATTTGGCGCTTCTAATGTATGGGCTGCCGCTTTACCCTCCAGACCGGATAACCTTTGCATAACCTTAATCAAAGAGTTCTTACCTGTACCAGCTGAACCACTGATACACAGAATCGCACCCTGACCGTAATTTTCTAGGAAGTGGGTCTTAAGATGTTGCAGGATATACCACCCTAGCACGGGAGCCATTACTTTTGGGGTATTGGCTTCCATTAATGTCTGGAATACCTCATTAGATTTTTCGCCAATAGGCTTATTCCATGTCAACTTACGCAGGGATGGAGCGTGGTCTACGTCTATGCCTCCTGAATAATGATGGGTTCCCAAGATACCAGCAGCATTAGTGCTGAACCTTGGCTCTACATATGTGAATCTACCTGGCTTTCCTGGCCTGGGTCGATACACAATACCTAACTTGTGTTCTCTTACTATTTCAACCATTTCAACTCCTCCCATCATAGCTTCCATAGCTATGTGTCGTCTTAATTTAGTTACATCGGTGTCATATCCGAACCACGATATTCCATCGTAACCAGCAATTTCTCTCTTAAAATCCCTAACATTACTAAAGCTATCCTCAATAAAATCAGGGAACCTGATGGGGTCTGATAGTGGATTACTGGATTTTATTACCATAGCAGAAGCCACAATCCTTCCGGTTTCTGAATCAATCATTACTGATTCACGCTCTATGGTGAACGTTCCAAGTAATCCAACCCCTTCTTTATCTGAATAGAGGTTTCCACCTCTTTCATATAGCTTAAGGGTATCGACAGCTATTTCTTCTGCCCTGACTGTAGTAATAAAACATTTGCTACAGATAGAAGAATCAATAACCGTTCGCATTGCACCGCAGGTAAATTTGTATTTACCCAAATCGTTGGCCACCGCTAAGTGTGCAGCTTTAACTTCTTCCACCGACCTTATACCCTGCTTCTTAGGGTTATTGTCGGTCACTCTTTCATGCAGGGATTGTAAAGCGTTACTGTCTTGGTAAACTTCGGAACGTGCTGTAAAGCAAGCAAGTTGTAAGGCTACTTGATTGAAATTAGCGCCATCCTTTCTTTTACCACTGGCTAAGAAATCAATGCAGGGTGGGGTTTGGATTCCAAACTGTTTCGCTTCGACAGCTGACTTTACTTCACTTGCTGGTGGTTTTTTTAAATGCTCTTTTTTAATACGTTCGACCAAATCGCCAAAGGATTTACAATACTTGGGTCTGCGTCTATCTGGAGGTTCCCTTGGCTCTGAAACATATTGGATGTAGCTTTCAGGTGTTATTTTCAACAGTTCCTCATAAGTAACAGGAACCTTGTATCTGCCATCTGGCCTCTTTGCATTGGGTGGCCTAACCAACCGGCCTTTCCCTTCGTTATATATCTGTAAATCCATCCCTGTAACGTAAAGTTGTAGGGCTGTTTTCTTATGAATGGCAGGAATTGCTGGGTGTTTAGCCACTCCCATTATTTTTTCATCAATGTAAATGTGAACCCCTTTAGACCCAGAAAGATTAATTTCTAAGTAATCCGCTGGGATACCATAATCAATCAACTTATTGCACAACCTAACAGAGCTATCAAGGGCTACACTCAAATCGCTATGGTCAATATCAAACATCAGATTACCAGCGTACTCAGGGATAATCCCATTTATCGCCAGGTCGGGGTCTATACTGACTTCAAGAACTGATACCCTATCGGCATCGTTTAACTTAGCAAAGTCCCAAATTGAAAGACCATCACACGCTTTTATTTTCCAAGAATTGAAATCCCCTTTCTGATAGTACCTAAACATAGTTACCTACCTGGGATAAGTTGTATTGCAGAAATTTCCACATCCAGAAACATATCGATATAGCAGGTTTCGCCATCTTCGCTTTCGTTAATAGCTTGTGTAACTTGCTCAAGTAGGTCTTTTAATTCCATATTTTCCAAATGCTTCCTAACCCTTTCTAAATCAGACACCTTTATCTTGATGTCTTTAACTTGATTGTTTAGTGACATATTACCTCCTCAGTCACTATGACTACGTTTCTAGCAACGTCAGGTCTGAATCTGCCGTTTCGAATACCGGCCTGTAAACCTTCTGGCGTTGTTATTACCCCGTGGTAGAAGTTCTTTTCACTTAACTTAACAGTTACTAAAAACTCCTTACCTATTAAGAATCGCTCCTCCACAAATATCCGTGTACTGTTCATCTGTTAGACCTATTGCTGTTTCGGGGCAGAATACATGCCCATATTGAGAATCAATCCCAATGTGAGGTGTTTCAGGTTTAATTTTGCTGAATACGTCACAATGAAATACTTCAAAGTCTGTCCACGGGTAATACGGGCAACGTTCCCATTCCTTACTCGCTAACATTTCCAACCAAGCGGTTTTAATCATCTTATGATTTTTATATCTACTGTAATCAATCATCCAGCACCTTCCCTTTTCGCGTAGCCGTGAGAACATAAACCTGTTGCCCCTGGTTAGTCAATAAATTTACAACAACACCCATTCTTCTTGAGTAGTTGACACCCACCAATCGTCCATTTGACGTAATTCCCTTCGATGTAGACGAATCGCAACGGTCGCCTGTGTATATCCAGGTATCGCCTTCTTCAAGAAGTCTACTGACATGAGTTGAGCGAGCTGCCCATTTTTTAGGGATGTCGGGTTCGCCTAACTCAATGATGCTGATGTCGCGGATAACTTCCAAACCTTCGTTAGAGGGTACATAGCAAATTGCAGGGAAGGTACGGTTGGGCTGGATGAAGAATGGTAGCATAGAGTTAGGTACAACCAGCTTATCCCCTTCCTTAAATCCTTCTGCAATATAAGCGTTTTCGCATATTTCAATCATTTTAATCTCCAATTATTTAATTAATAGATACCGCGTGTGCGGCCACTTTAGCAGGGCTTACCTTACCATAACTACAGAATACCCCAGTTGGTAAGCAATGTTTTGCAATGCTTTTTCTAGTACGGTGACACCTCTACCAGAAATTTCATGTACTTGAAATCCAGCACTTTCTAATGCAGCTGCCGCAGATGCAGACTTTTTACAATAACCACCACCACCTGCTGTACCACGACCGCTTCCATAAGTTTCACCGCTAAAGTTATATCGCACGTTGCAATACATCGTCATGGCGCTATTGCTACGTCCCATGTACCACTCAATATCCATCAGCGTGTCAATAATCATTTGCTCATCCCAAGCTCTATGGCCAACAACATACAGGGACAACTTTGAAATCAACTCTTTCTTTTGCCATTCCCAATTAGCATTTTGTACTGACTTGGTAGGCAGGATGATTGGGGAGCTTTGATAGTAAGAACTGTCGGGTACTTTCGCTTCTTTTATACCACCAGTTACTTTATAAGTTTTACCTTTGATAATAATGTCCATAACAATTCACTCTTTTAGTTAGATTTAAGGGATAACCGCGAGTGCGATTCACTATGATTAATAATATACTCTATTTAAAAAGCTAGTCAAGTTTTAATGCAAATGTCTTTTTTCGCCAGTGTAGCTGTTGAACACCGACATACTTTCTTTAGTCAGACCAAGCGCTTCTAAAGCATTGCCTACGCCCTTTAGCTGCTCTTTCAGTATGGACAGCAATTCCACAATAGCTTCCGCCTTAGTGCAGGGACTTGATACAGGGTTAAACACAATCTTTAATAGAATGTCGTCCAATATCCCCCTGTCGGGGTCTACTAAGACACTTTCAGGGTACAACACCCCATAAAACAGGTCATAAAAGTCACTTAGACCCGCTAACTGCACTATGTACAGCTCGGTAACGCCCATTTCCTGCATAGCGGTTACTAAGAAATCTGGAGCGTTAGATTTTTCAAGGATATAGAAAAACTCCGACCTGGAAAATTCTTCAAACGGTTGGTATTGCACAAGTTTCTCCAAAATGTACTTTGTGCTTTTTTCGATTCTAAAAGTGTCAAGAATGTATTCAAATGACACAAAATGCACCCCATTAATGACAAATGCTTGTGTGGCTAGGCTGGGGGCTTCGGGTGATACAGGTATAAAGTTCATAATGGCTTCCAATTAAGTTAATGTTAGTGAGGTTATTCCACGATATAAGTATCACCAGACCTGGTGATTTTGTAAGACTGTCCTTCCTTTGCCCCCTTGAGCATCTCAATAACTTCGTAGTAATACTTAGGTTTAAGGACTAACCCTTTTACTAAGTTCCAAATGTCCCCATTGAGAGCATTTTTTTCCGTACCCTCCATAGGAAATATGCGTAACAAATCGGCACCCTCCGACCATGTGCCATCGTTAATGGCGCGTAAAGGCAGGTAGAGATTGGTGTATTTCTCATCGCTTTCTACCCAGCAATAGTCAACTGACACTTCTTTATCTAAGCCGGATATACTAACAAAGTCGCAGGTGTTGATACGGACGTTAGGGTTGCTATTCTCCCCCCGACTTGTAAAGAAACTTTCATCCCACCCTCCTTTCACTTCGCCAATAAACACTGGGTTTACAGGGGTGATGGTGATGTCAGCGTCATTTAATTTCTTCACACCACTTAAGCACTTCGAATCCATAGGGATTGAGTATGGGAAAATAGAGAAACACTTCATTGCATACAGCCACATAAAGGACTTCATCCCATAGGTATCCCCAAATACGTAGGTGTTTGCAGGTGTTGGTATAACGTGTTCACCGTCCACCCATTTTTCCATCCTGCATTTCTTAACTGTTCTTAGCTGGCTAACTAAACCGACAGCACCTACAGGTATTTTTGGTTCATTGGACAGCATATGTAAAGCACCAAAGTCTTGCAGTACGTGATAGGCAATCCTGCTAACTTTGATTTTACTGAGCTTTTCACAAACTTCTTCCTTAACCCTACTAAGCGAGTTGCAGTAATCATGCAGGGTGTCACGGTCTGGCATCCTTGCCTGATACTTTAATGGGTCTAAATGGACAATATGGTAATGCTCCTCACACCTATCATGTAGGGATGCTATGGGGAAGCCTAACAGGTAAATCTTTGTACATGACGTTGTGATTCGCTTAGTTTCATCCATGCTCAGATACACTCCAGTTTTCGGTCTGGCATCTGGATTGGGCAAAGGTATGGTACTTTCATTAAAATACACAGGCACAGGGAAACCTTTTACCAATTCTCCCAGGAAATAAAGCAAGTCACGGGCAATGTTATCAACACCATTCATTAGAACTTGTGTACCTTTGATACAAACTGTGGATTCAACTACGCTAAGTGGCTTACCCCCTAATACATCAGCTGTGTTACATTCTAAAAAGAACTTTCCAGAGTGAATTGTGATATGACTACAAGCATAAAATGCCGACAACATACCCATACCGAAAGGATTTTCCTTCAATACTTCTGGGTCATCCCAACCTGACGTACCAATTTGTAACAGGTCTGAAAAGTTCTTGATGACCTTTCCATCGTTATAGATTGCCAAACGGTTCATTGATTGAGCAACAAGGATACGACTAGCTCCTGCCCGTCTAGCATTTTGCAGCAGTTCACTAATAAACGTGGTGTGGTTAGAGAAAGCGCCTCTTAGATTATTAATCAACGCGGGAGCGTTCACTGATAATTTTAATTCTGTGTTCATTGTTATTGTCCTAATTTAATTATCAATCGTTTGACGGCTTCAATATCGCCGCCCATGAGTTTCAAAAATTCCTTACCGATTCTCAATCTATCGTTCCTCAACGCTGATTGGTCGGCTTCGGTAAGGTGGCTTAAATGAGCAAGGTTCTCGACGTGGTTGTAAACATCCAAACACTCGTTGGCTACATTAATTATCATCAAGGTTTGCTCATAATAGTTCCATGACCTTTCCTGCCAGTAGTCGAACTTAACAGACTTTTTTCCAACAAAGAGTTCGACTACTACACTGTTTTTACTGCCGGTCAGGGGGTGATGTTGAGAAGTTTTCAACAACTCAACATGGATGATTTTTCCTTCAAAAAGGTATTTCAATTTCATTTCCAAGCCCATCCTTTATTTTAGTATCGCTTGGGAACTTACCGTAGATAATGAGTGAAAGTGTGTCTATTGATTCACACAGGGTAGCGACCTGGGCATCGGTAACACCCATTTCACCCAGATTCTTACGCATCCGGCGGTCATTTTTAAACAGTGGCATTGCGTGAATATAATCCTTCATTTCATAGCCCCATTCGATACAGAACTCCATAAACGCCCTATCTAACCCATCACGTTTAACGTTAGCGTTAATGGTTTCAGCTATTATGATTCGGTTAATGTAACAGTGCAGCGCTTTTAATGGGTCTGCTTTGGGATACTCTTTCATCGAACCCCAATAGGCCATTGCGTCACCGGCAATACGATTTTTATCAAATATATGGAAACTATGCCTGTTAGTGTTTTCAGGACAAAAAGGAGCAGGTACACCTACTCTATCTAACAAACTATACCTAAAAGGCAGGTAGAACGCTGGTACACACTTCTCTAAATCTATGTCGGGAAGCCCTTTTGTTGGTTGGCCATCAAAAATCTCATCGTACTTGCTGACGACAACATCCACGCCGAATTTATCTTTGTAAAATTCTTCTATTTGTAAATATGCAAACCTATTCTGATTTGCCTTAACCTTCGCTAGAACCAATCCTATATTAAACCAATACTCGTTCATACTATTTACTCCGATATAAATGTAAGGGGGTGGAATCCCCTGTAAAAGAGGAGCTTGCATTGAGTGTGTAATTTAGCAATTTTTCTGTTACCTCACTAGAACTACACATTAGTTCATCCATTTTACCTTTCAACCTTGCATTAAATGGATTCCATTTAGCCTTACCCAACCTTGGAATAATCCACGTTAAGAAGGATGCAACCGTTCGACAGTTATGAAGGTAATCGTCAGGGATAGCTATTTCCACTTCTCTACCCCCATATCTCCATTGCACCCTGACGGTTTGGCCATCGACCGCTTTGCAGTAAAACATAGCGTACTGGGTTTTTAATGCCTTAGCTTGTACCCCAGGCTGCCCGTTGTAGGGTTCAATATTCCATATAAACCCTTCCCTTGCTGGCAGACACATCCTTGCCAATTTGGTGATGACTTCTTGTTTAGTGTCCGCAATGATTAACGCTTTCGTTAATCCCATATCAACTACCCATCGGGTATCGTTTTGTATGGTGGGTTCATTTGGCAGGGTTTGCCACATTGCTACATCTTCAATAGGTTTTTCTTGCAAATCCACCCAAAACGGCTTCAAGGCGGCAACATACCTGCCAATTAACCAACCCCTAAGCAGGGAATAAGCTAGGACTTTCTCACTCATTGCCCAACCTTCGGAATGAGTAGGCCATGTGAAAGTTACTGGAAATGTGTTCATTATTTTTTACTCCGTTTTACAGTGATAACACTACCCGTAGGGCAGTCGTGGTGTGAAATGATTACTACAATTTTGGATTCATAAACTTCTGCCCGTGCGGTGAAGTCCTGGGTTTGAGGCAATATTTTGGCCATTAATTCTTCACCACTCACCAGGTCTACTTCCATCCAACCTTCGGAAGCTCTCCAATCAAGGTTTTTCCCTTCGATATAGAACTTGGTTCCACCCTTACCGATATTGATTAGACCCACGGTCAGGCAGTCTATAAACTCATTCCAAGCCCAAGAGATACCATCAGACCAATCCCAATAAACAGGGTTAGTGGAGGGGACTTCGTTTTGCCAATCAATCATAAGGCTTGCCACCTCATCACCAATACCTTCCAGACTTAAATCCCCACCAGAATCATGTAATTTTTGCAGGGAATGAATTAGGTCAGCCAGTGGTGCTTTCATTACCTGGTCTGCTTCCCAAAAGATAATTTCGCTTGGGTCATAAGAAGCCTGAGTAAGAACCGTGTTTTCTTTAATGTGATTATTAATCCAGCGTTTAGCGTAACTCAGGGATAAACCTTCATGCAGCTTACGGTGGTCTAAAATGACTTTAACAACTGGTTTTTTCTCTGTCCGGTCATAATGACCTGAAATAAGGTAGCCTTTATAACCTTGGCTCCAAAAAGAATCTAAATCGTTCATAACTTTTCTCCAATGTATTGATTAACTAATGCTTCAAGGGTTGGGTACTGCTTTTCGTTTGCAAAAAATTCCTCTTTTGGTTCTTCGATAACCCCGCAGAATACTTTTCTGCGGAGGCCAATTACATCACCTTCGATGTTTACTACGTTTTGTACTGCTACTGATATACCGACAGCTACACAGCTTTGTAAGTAAATCCCTGCTATGTGAGTTGGTATAGCCGTGTAGTCTGGGGTGTTCATGGTGTTTCTCCGTTTCGTTGATGTTTAATAATATACTCTATTTGAAAACCTAGTCAAGTTTAAATTTCAGGATAAATTTGCAGGAAATAAAACACGCCATTCGCTTCGATAGTTATTGGTAGCTTGGACTGGCCACCTTGCACCAAT
>Ga0213918_1000109_pt1 | contig 36163 bp, 51 predicted proteins | sample McNCre217MG_FD_163422 | JGI IMG/M metagenome (GOLD analysis project Ga0213918, IMG submission 163422) | Freshwater microbial communities from McNutts Creek, Athens, Georgia, United States - 2-17 MG | ecosystem: Environmental > Aquatic > Freshwater > Creek | place: USA: Georgia | collected... | reverse complement strand
GTCCTGTGCTTGCAGCGCTTGTTGCAGCCGCGTGACGTCTTTTCGCAAATCTCTCATTTCTTTTTTCAGCTTTTCTTCCCGCTCGTGGGCCGCGGCGGAGCAGGAATTAAGTGAGTCTTTAAGTTGCATGATGACAGTATTTTTTCGCTTTAAATTTTGTTCAAGGTCCTCTTCACGTCGATGGGATTGCTTTAATGCCTCTATCAGCTCACCCTCTCTCTTTTCAGCAGCAGCAGTGCGCGCTTTCTCGTATTCAACTTCTCGCTCTAATCTTTCGATAGCATCTTTCATACTCATGGCTTCACCTCGTCAATCAGGCCGCACTTAATCGCCAGTGGCCTAAAATACCGTGGCGCTTTCGCTGTGATTTTGCGCAGCATCTCCACACCCAGCAGCCGAAATTCTTCGTCAGCGACGAGAGCCGTGCGCCTCTCCAGCATCGACATGAAGGCGTACAAGTTTCCGCTCCACACGAGCTCTGTCTCGATGCCGTTGGGCAGAATTCTCGCTGCGGCACCTTGCGCAGTCTTGCGGTCACAGCCTTGCTCAGTCAGCGTGTCCACGACGGCGTTATACGCCAAACGCATGGCCGCTTCAAACTCTTCGATGCGTCTTTTCACGCCAACGGATTTAGCGTCAATGGCTTGCACCTGAGGGTGGTGCACCACTGGCGATTCGCTTTCGTCGCAGTAACGTGTTGACCTCTGCGACGGCGAGAAACCGACGTGGTGGCGCACCAATTCGTGGCTCAGGTTGCGTGACACACCCTCGATAAAGAGACTGTACCAAGGGTGATAGAGCACGTTAAAATGTCCGTGCTCGACGATGTTTGCTGCGAATCCATCGCTATCTCTGCCGACACCAAAAGAGTCGTAGCAGACGCGGCCCGCAAACTCGGCAAGCACCTCGCTGTCAGTGCCACACAGCTGGTCAGGACGCGCGCGTTTGACCTGCTCGAGCCCATAGAATTCAGGGGTTAATTTTGTCTCTGCGATTACTGTTACTCTCACGTGATACTCCAGTATGCTATTGTAGCGTTGATTAAAAGAAGCCCACCCATAATCAACAGGGTGGGCCATAGCTGCCCATCATTTTTCATGGTACACCTGCTTTGATTGGCTTGGGTAGCATGTGCTCTGGCTTCCAATGCTGGGCAGCCTCGGCAATCGAGGCGTACGAACCATAGCTCCCACGGTAAGGGCGCAGCACAGGGCTCAAGCGATGAAAGGCAATCTGACACACGATTGCACGTCGCGGTAGCACCACGTCAGCGTCAGCCGTGAGCTCGAGCGTCACACGGTTGCAATAGCCTGGGTCTCCCCACCCTGCCGATGCGCACACGTCGAGCCCGTGACGGCGCGCGGTGCTTGTGGTGTGCACGGTGAATTGAATTGACGACGAGACGCGAATAAATTCTTGCGTGTGGGCAAGCACAAATTCCCTGCGGTCGACGCTAAGACCTCTTTGTATTTCCCCTGAATAAAGTATGCCATTATTTTTGAAGTAATAATTATCGCCCAGCAGGCAGTCGTAGCTGCAGCCTTGCAATCGGCCCTCGTCAAAGTCGCTTATCTCGATCTCGCCAGCTTTGATGGCTTGCAATATTTCGCCGTCAGTCATGATGGTCATCTTATTACCTCCCAAGAATATGCACGAAAATATAAAGAACCAGTAAAAAACGACAAATCAACAACGCATTGAAAATTATCAGAGCGTACCCAAAGTAGATGTTTTTTGGGTTCAATGTGATCTATTGAGGATTCATAATAGGCTAGATCGCAAGGATGTATCTCTTTGCATTGATGGTATATGCCTAGCCTCGGACGCCAGTAGTATTCACCGCCATATCTTCCCGTTATATGTGCTGGTATCTTTGAACCAGGATCAAGGTTAGGATAATCTTTTTTATACCCATCCATATCGAACATTATACGGGCACACTCTAAATTATTAGACAACCGAGCCATAAATTCGTTGTCAATGTCTAGTGCTGATTTAATTTCCTCATCGGACACCCAATGCTCGATTGATCTTTTTATCTCAATCATGCCTTCTCCTTGTCGTTGTTGCTGATAAGTGACGCCGCTGCCTGTACACGCAAAGCAGTGACTTCGAGGCGAGCACACCGCAGCTGCTCGAGTGCTGCCTTGATGTCGTCTCTGAGGCTGGGCCTCGGGTTGTCGAGGTAGGCTTGCCTGATAGCCTTCACCTTGCTCTCAAGCTGGGTCACCTGCGCACGGAGTTTGTCGAGTTTAGTTGTCACTTTATGCCTCCTTGTGTTTGGGTTTGCGTGGCTTTGCTTTCGGTCCTGGCTTTGCCTCTGCCTTGGCGCATGCCCGTGCTTCGTCCAGGTCGGCGTAGGCCTGATTAAGCGCCTCAAACAGGCGTGGGCTGCGGTCGTCTTTGTATTGCAGCTCTAAGCGTGCCACAGCCTGCTCTGCGTCAATCACCAGCTGCGGCTTTGGTGGCACCTGGGCAGACAGCACTGGCGCTTGCTTTGCAGCCTGTGGCTCGCCTGCCAGCAGCTTGCCAAGGTCAATCACCTTGACCCCGTCAAACGCCACGTGAGGGAGCTCACGGGTGGTGCTGGGTTGCTTCTCGACCTTGGGCTTTGGCTGCCTGTCCGGCGCTGTGTCGAGCACAGCCTTGCCTTTCAGTGTCAGGCTCCACCAGCTCCCCTCGCAAGATAACAGCAAGCGGTCAAGCAGCTGGTCAAGCGGGCGAGCCAACTGTGCGTGTGTGCCCGGCAAAGAAGAAACCAGTTGCTCCGTCGACACTGGGCCTAGTGCCTCGACGGCCAGCAGCACGGCGAGCTGCCTCACCGTGAGGTCTTTGCTGTTCTGCCCACGTCGGCAGCCAAAGACTGGCGCAGGAAAAGCGCCAAGGATATTTCGTGCGAGGTCAAGAGTCACGACAGCACCTCGTCAATCAGCGCGATCGCAGTGACCGCAAGAAGCGCCAGAAGGTAGATTGCTCCCACCACGAGCGCAGCCTCGACGAGACCAGCGAGATAGTCTTTGTCAGAACGGTGCATTGTTCACCTCTTGTGTTGCTTCTTTCTTTGCCAGCCTCGGGAATTTGATTGCCTTGCTCAACTGCTGCACTGCGACGTACCTGCCAAGTGCAGCAATAAAACCTTGCTCGGCGAGGTCAGCTTGTTCACGAGTGAGTTCGATTAGCTCCGTGCGAGTGTGGTCAGCACGTGGTGCCCACAGCACAGCGAGGTCAGCAGCCACACCGTCACGCTCCCGGAGCAGCGCACGATACCCGCCAAGCTGCAGGAGCACACTGCCCTTGTCGAGGTGGTTGCCGGTCTTCAAGTCGACAATCACCGGCCCGCTCTTGGGCCACACGATTAGGTCAATCGTGCCGCCGTAGGGCCGTGCCGTCGACGTGATTGCAACTTCGCTGTCGATTGGAGACCCTGGCCATCGATCGCACAAGCCATAATGCAGGTGCTGCGCGCGACGCAAAACGGGTGGGCCTGCCTCTGCACGCACGGTTCTGTTTTTGACGCACCAATCGAGCGCCTCATGCACTGCCGTTCCTTGTGCCGCAGCCTCGTCACGCAGGCGAGCCGCAGCCATTGGCGTGCCGTGCTCGATGGCCACCTTGCCTGCCCAATAGAGCAAATCAAGCTCGTCGCCTGGGTCCTTGATTATCTCGGTCACGCCGGGCAACTTGAGCCCGTGCTGGTTGAAATACTGTCTCTTTGTCGTCGTCATTCGATCACCTCTATTTTGCTCTTGCCAAGTGAATCAATCTAGCGCTGCATTGGGTGAGATGGGTCGACGGTGTGGCGGCAATTGTGTCCGCCCCAAAATGCCAAGCGCTCTTTTTCCAGGCGTGCTCTTGCTTCTTCCTCCTGTATCTTTAACCTGATATCCTTAATGGCTCGCAAATATCCCAATTTGTAAGCCAATAGCCAGCTGCCACCGTTCAAGATTAGTAGCGCAAGCATAGCTAAAATTTGTATCGTCGTCATTCTCTCTCCTTCACTGTGATTGTTATCCGTATCCCGTACTCTTTGCCCTGCTCCTGTGAGTAGGACCACGTAATTGGCGCTTTCGGCCCGTCGTCACTGCCCAAAGCAGAGGCCACCTCGTCGCGCACAGCCTTGAACGCCGTGCTCAGATTGTCGTCGTCGAGCTGGCGCTTGCCAATCCTGTGCAGCTGCACCTCAGCAGTCTCAGCGTCGAGCAGCGGCGTCACCTTACCCACCAAAGCCCAGCGCACCGCAATGCGCTGCTTCTTTTTTTGCGCCGACATGGCTGCCCAATGCAGGCGCTGATTGCTGAGGCTTTGCAGACGCAAGCCCCACATTTCGACGACGGTGACGGTGCTCACTTGCCACCAAAAAATGCTTTGAGCGTCGAGCTCAGCGACTCGTTGATGACGGGGATGCCGCCTGCTGGGATGCGTGGGCCGTCGACGTCAAGCCGCATAGATTCTGCAATTTCCTCTGGAGTGAAATGATGCGTGATCGTCGTTACCGTTGTCTTTGCGCCACCAGGTGCCACTGGGTTGGCCACTGCCATCTCCACTGTCTCTGGCTCGACGCGCAGGGCCAGCTGCGCACGCAGGTCACGCACCTCGGCCTCGAGCTCGGCAATCGTGAGCGCCTGTTGCTGGCAGTGCACCTTCAGCCGGTCAAAGGCTTCGAGTGCCTGGCTGACCTCGGTGCGTGCTTCTCTCTGCAGCTCGTCGAGAGCGACGGACGCCTTGCTGTGGATTGTATGCAAGCGGTCAATGTGTGGGATTTTTGTCATTTTGTTTTCTCCTCGTTGGTTTCTTGGCAGAGCTTCGTGGCAGATGCTGTTACTGCTTGCGCAGCACAGGCTGCGGCAAACATTTTCGACTCTTTTTTGACTCGTTCGTTTTCACTGTCTGATACTCCTTTTGCAATCTTCCATGAGCTTTCAACGCTCATTTTGCTTTCGTCTTCCAGTATTGACTTTGCAAATTCAATGGCTGCTATGTGGCTGGGTTTACTCTCAGGGTGTGAGTACTCTAGCCACTCCTCTGCCGATTTAATGTACTTGATTAAGCGCTCCTTTGTTGTCTCTTTCCAGATTCCACTGTAGTCAATAATTGTTGTTGTGTTCTTTGCCATTTTTCCTCAGCTTCCGTTGCCGTCGGTGTATCTGCGGCGCATTGCGATTGCTCTGTACCCTGGCCGCTCCTCGCGGGTGGGCACGTCGCTGGGTGCAGGCACTGCCTCGGGTATTTCTTCCGACGTGGGCGGTTCGCCCTCTTCTGTCTTTGGCTCAGTCATATAGATGCACCTAATGACTCTAAGAGCATTTTCTTTGCTTCAAACTGCACAACACAATAGTCTACAACGGCATCATGTTCTATGATATATCCAACGGGGATACACAGTGCAACAACAAAGGTCATGTCTAACTTAATACCGTTACCATAAATAGAAATAGTGCACCATTCACCTTTTTCAAGCCTATCCTGCAGGATCAGGAAGCGCTGCCCTTTCATGATTGAATCAATTAATGAATGATTTCGTATTAGCTTTACGATTCTTACCGGCTGTAAACTCATGGTCTCTCCTGCTTGACGGCCCAGAATACGCGGCCGGCAAAATTTTTCTGGATTGCTTTGGCTTGCTCGCCATCTGGCATGGCCTTCTCGCGCTCCCAAGAAGACCAGAGGGCGGGAGACACCCCGATGAGGGCTGCGGCCTGCACCAGAGTGAAATGCCCAGCAAGGCGAGCAGCACGGAGGGCAGCGCCGTCGAAAAAGGCGACGCTGCCAATCTGCTGCCTACGCATCATTTTTTGCTCCATCTGTTCGATGGTGCGGCCACCTCTGCAGCTGCCACCACAGCACTCGCGCTGTCGCTCACCTCGCTGGTGCGGCAATATTTTTTAATGCGGTTCTGCTTGCCATGGGTCGGTGACTCCTCGATCTCGACGATGGCGCCGATGGTCAGGTCAAGGAATTGGCGGGGGTCAAGGTTACCCGTCAAGCCAAGGCATGCGCCCATGCGCTGCAGGGTCTCATGGCCGATTTCGACGGCCTTTGGCGAGGTGGGATGGCGGAGGTTAATCCACTCGCTGACTTGGTCTCCAGCCGTGGTCACAAGGCCAAAGCGGATGCCTGCGCCGCCCACTTTGGTCTTTTTAATCTCAAGGCTGGTGACCTTGAGGTGATACCCACCTGCAGGCAAAACCTTTTTGGCTGGTGCCTCAGCATATTGCTTTTCAGCGAGCCCACCTAACAAATCGTTGATTTCATCTTGGCTTAAGTCATTGTCATTTTCACTCATAAATCACCCTTTCTACTTATATACTTTGGAAACGATGGCTGCGTAGTCCACAGCCTCGTATGGCTCGAGTGAGCCCGAGCGGTCTTTGCAGTCGGAGGTCCCATCGGCAAAGGTCTGCAGGCGGCGCACGATGGCCTTCTTGCCGTCGACCACCTCGGTGCGCACCACCTGGCGCAGCAAAAAGTCAAACATGAATGGGACACGAGCGCCAAGCTGAGCACCTGGGAATGCAACGCCGTAGGTCGTCTTGGTTGACTCGCTGCCTTCGATGTCTACCTGGATGCGAGCTTCTTTGGCGAGGTAGAGCACACCGCATGGCAGCTTGCGGACCTCCTGTAGCATCATCATGATGCGGTCTGCGATGGCGCCGTATGCCTGGCGTGGGTCCTTCGTCTTGGCCTTCTCTTCGACAAGCAAGACCTCGGCAATTTCGCTCAGCGAATCGAGCACCAGCCAGTCATATCCTGCGCCGGCCTTCACTGCTTTGTAGATGTCGCCCACATCGGCAAAGGTCTCGATGACGGTCACATCGATGTCGTCGCGCTTGGCCTGAGCCAGCGACAGCAACCCCGCCTCAGCGCTGCCCACAAGCACCCGGCCTGGCAGGGTGGCGATACTGCGGGTCTTGCCCACACCAGCTGCGCCGTACGTACAGATTTTCGGAGGCGCTTGTGTGGCGGCCTCAGTTAATTTCATGATCTTCATTTTGCCTCTCTCGCGGTGTCAGTCCGCTCAGCCAAGGTGGCACAGCTATTTTTGGCTGTCAACATGTTTTCTGAAAAAAAATGCAGCTTGATTTTTTGGCTTCCTGATGCGATGTTAACTGTCTCAGGAGGATACATGCTACGTAGATACCAGGTCGATGCGGTCGACCGACTCTTTGCCCACCTCGCCACGGGCCCGGGTGACTCCCATCCATGCATCTCGATGCCCACCGGCTCCGGAAAATCGCTCGTCATCGCTGAGATATGCCGCCGCGCAGTGCAGGAGCATGGCGCATCGGTGGTGGTGGCCACGCACCGTGCTGAGCTCATCCGGCAGGATGCGCAGGCCATCCGGCGCTTGTGGCCAGATGCTCCGGTGGGCATCTATTCGGCCTCGGTGGGCGAGCGCGATGTGACGCCCATCACTGTTTGCGGCGTGCAAAGCATGGTGCGCCGTGCCGAGGTGCTTGGTCATCGTGACCTCGTCATCATCGATGAGGCGCATCTTGTGTCGCCAAAGTCTGATGGCCAATATGCGCGGCTATTTGACGCACTTAGGGCGAAAAATGCAGAGGTAAGGCGCATCGGCATCACCGCCACACCATACCGGCTGGGGCAGGGGCTGCTTACACAGGGTGATGGTGCTCTTTTCTCGAGCATCATCGTCGATGTGCCCGTGGGCGACCTCGTGAGAGATGGGTATCTGGCACCTCTCGTCTCTGGTGATGCGAGTGCGACCATCGACGTCTCTGGTGTAGCCACCTCGCTCGGTGACTATGCTCTGGCCGACCTCGAGATGGCCAGCGATGTCGATGCCGTGAATGATGCCGTGGCGCTCGATGTGGCTGGGCACATGGCACGAGGGCGCACGTCGGCTCTGGTATATGGCGTGACCCTGCGCCATGCAGCCAACCTGCGCAATGCTCTACGGGCAGCCGGCATCAGTTGTGAGCTCGTCGAGGGTGCCACGTCGCAAGGCGAGCGACAGCGCATCTACGACGATTTTAAGGCAAGGCGTCTACAGGCCATCGCCTCATGTGATGTGCTCACGACGGGCTTTGACGCACCGGTCGTCGATGTGCTGGTGATGGTACGTGCCACCAAAAGCACGTCGCTCTATGTGCAGATGATGGGCCGTGGCACTCGGCTCAGCGAGGGCAAGAGGGACTGCCTCGTGCTTGATTATTGCGGCAACATCGCGCGCCATGGGCCCATCGACAAAATCAAGGTGAAGCCAAAGCAGCCTCGTCAAGAGCCAGGCGAGGCACCCAAAAAAGCATGCGAGGAATGTGGTGCAGAGGTGCATGCATCGCTACGCACGTGCCCCTATTGTGGCGCCGTCTTTCCTCCTCCTGAGCGCAAGGCCAATGCGGCCGCAAGCAAGCTCCCGCCGATGTCGATATCACGTGCCGGTGCTGTGCTCGTCGACGAGAAAAAAGAGGAGTGGCAGGTGCCCATCTCCCATGTGGAGTACTCGGTGCATCGCAAAAAGGATGCACCAGATGCACCGCCGTCGATGCGAGTGACCTATTACGTGGCCAAAACTCGCGTCAGCGACTTTATTTGTCTCGAGCACAGCGGCTATGCTCACACGAAGGCATGTGACTGGTGGCGACGCAACACGACGATGGCGACGGTGCCCAATGTGGATGGGGCTGTGGCCGCATGCAGTGGCGGGGGATGCAAGCCTTTTTCGGCTGTGGTGGTGCGGCAAGATGGCGAGTATCTACGGGTAGTGCGTCACGTGCATGATGCACCACTACCTGTAGCGGCGGATGTGATGGTGCCATCGCCACCAGCATGGCATGATGATACCCCCACGCCGTCGGGCATCCGAGAGGCACTCGGGCGCGCGTGGGATGACATGATGGATGATGACCTACCATTCTAAAGAGAAAGATACAATGAGAAAAATAGACTACGCATTAAAGTATGCAAATTTCGGATGCAAGGTGTTCCCTTGTGGAGATAATGATAAAATTCCACGTATCAAGGCGTGGCAGCAGGTAGCGACAGATGACCTCGCCACCGTGCGCCTTTGGTGGTCGCAATATCCCGACGCCAATGTTGGCATCCACGTCGGAGCGAGCGGCTTGCTCGTCGTAGATATCGATAGTGACATAGAGCTGCCGATTGAAGACCCAAAAAAGGCACTCTTGCCAGACACTTTCATGGTGCAAACAAGAGCAGGCGGCCGGCACTACTACTATACAGTGAGTGAGGGCGTGCCAGCATGCGTGCTGGCCAATAGTCAGTCAGGCAGCGCGAGGGCATTGGCCCCATCGGTCGATACGCGTGGGCTCGGTGGCTACGTGCTCGCTGAGGGCAGCACCGTCCCGGCATCGAGCACGGGCACAGGGGTCTACGAGGTCATCATGGATGCAGAGCCTGCACCATTGCCACCGTGGATCGTCGACCATTTTGTCAGCCATGATCGCAAGGCCAAAGAGCTAGAGGCCGAGCGGCAAGCCAAGGCCTCCATCCGCAAGGCCATCGACGACGGATATTCGGGCGTCGAGGTGGCACATCGGCTGATTTTCGATAACCCGAATTTTCGCCCTATGCCTTTGGGAACAGGCGAGGGTGACAATCGCCTATTTGAGGCTGCGTGCATTGCTGTGCGTGCTGACTGCAGCGAGTCGGAGATGCGGCAGGTGCTCACAGAATATGATGCTGTCGTCGGGAATTGCCATGGGCCTCGCCGCATCGAGCACAAGATGCGGCAGGCCGAAAAGGCCGCGGGGCACAGCCGTGGGCTATACCGTCAGCAGACCGACGAGTGGCGCCGTGAGCATGCGCTGCGGGACCTGCCACCTCTCGACATGGATGCACTCGGTGAGATGCTACTCAGCATCGATGACGCGGGCACAAAAAAAGCTGCCACCGAGGTGACAGCCCTGACAACCACAAAGAGAGAGATACATGTACTACCACCACAGGTAGAGGCACCACCTGCGGCTGTACAGAGCGTAGCAAGCGTAGCAAGCGCGGGCAAGGCCAATCGCAGAGTGCTGCCGCTGTCGAGGGAAGACCATGCGAGCGAGGCCCTGCTGCTGCGTGTGAGGTCATTCTCCTCGTGGCATGAGGCCTACTGCGCATGGGTCGAGTCACAGAGCGTGTACCGGCAGCCTGGGCTCATCGCAGCATCATGCATCATGGCGCAGGCGACGATGGCGCAGCGACGATTCGTCACGCCCTCTGGACTCGGTGCACACCTCTGGGCTGTGTCTCTCGGCAAGTCTGGCGAGGGGAAGAGCACACCATTGGCGTGCCTCAAGGCATTCATCGAGGCTGCCTACAAAGACAAGATGTGCATCAGCGAAAATTTCACGTCGAAGGAAGCCTTCTTCGAGGATATTCGGTGCTCATCAGTGCAGGGCCATGGGATGCTCTTTGCCGTCGACGAGTACAGCACGCCGCTGAAGGCCCTATGCACGCCAAAGGGCTTTTTGTTTCAGCAGCGAGGTCAGCTAATGGCTGCCTTTTCGTCGTCAAAAATCAAGCTCACGCACAGCCTCGCACAGCGACGTGAGACAGGGCGCACCGAGACTGTCATTAATGGCGCATCTTTTTGCGTCTATGGCACCGCACCAAAGGCCGCGACATTCCGGGCGCTCGTCGATGGCAGCGACGGAGAGGATGGATTTTTGGCACGCCATCTTTACTTTTCGGCAATGTCAGTGCTGCCATATGCACGCATGGTCGAGCGCATGGACCCGCCCGCCGAGCTCGTGCAGATGGGTCAGGCCATCCGTGATGCGCACGAGGCATGGCACGCAGCATCGAGGCCCATCGGTGCCACCACCTCGACAGGTGAGTGCCTACGTGAGTATCAGCCAGAGGTCGTGCCATGGGGTGAGGGCGCAGAGGATCGCTACATGGAGCACACCGAGCGGTGGGATGAGGCACATCGGCAGCGTGGCGAGGGTAGCAATGGGAGCATCATGCGGCGCATCGGTGAGATGGCGCTTAAAATCGCTTTGGCGACGTCGGTGGTGTCATCTGCTGGTGTGCATCCTTGCATCAGCAAGGCTGGCATCGATTTCGGATTTGCCGTCGCGGAGTACTCTGCCGGCATCGCACAGGATGCCATCACTGAGGTCAGCGACCCTGCACGGATGACGCACGGCGAGGCCCGCGAGTGGGTGCTCGGGCATCTGCGGCATCTGACGCAGGTCATGCACCCTGTCGAGGGCGGCAAAATCACTGAGAAGGCCATCGTCTCGAGGTGCAAGGCGATGCCCGGCGAGCGGCTGCTTGAGATCCTCTGGCAGATGGAGACCGAGGGCCTCGTCGAGGTTCCCGAAAAAATCAAGGCCAAAAAAGAGGGCATGCCCGTCGGGCGTGGGCGCCTGCCTGCACCCACCTGGCGGCTCATCCAGGCAGACGACACATGGGTGCCCGGCCCGGATGACCTTGATTGATGTGACCTGCGTCACACAAACTGCCCACCGTTTGGTGGGCTTTTTTGTTGTTTGGCGTTCCAACGCCACAAATCAGCTGTTGAGACACGAACAAAGACCTTGACAATGCCAGCAAAAGCGGTAAAATGTTTTTACCGGGTGGTAATCAGCCATCCGGCAAACAAAGAGAGAGACAAAATGACCACAGCAAACAACAAAATGAAAACCTTTGCCTTAGCTTACGACGTTACACCTAACCGTGCCACAGTGCTTGCTGTCAATGACAGCGTAGAGGTGCTGCGCACCATGGCCAATGACCCAATGGACCAAAGTCCATTGGCGATCATCGAAGTGTCTGCAGACACTGCTACTGGCGACCGTGCATGGTACGATCGCGTCATCATGCGAGCCTAACCCACGTCGACAACCCAGCCTGCATTGCCCGGTTAGCCCGGGCTTAAGGCATGCCAACCACGGCAACGGAGAGACAAGATGATTATCAAAACAGTAAAATCCACCCATCGATTTGCTAGAGATCAACGTGGCATGCGCCAAGAATATAACACTCTTGCACCTACTCAACAGGTAATCGCCGTCGAGCACGGCAAAAGTCTTGGTGGTGGCGACTATGAAGTCACCGCCACAGTGCTCGACGGGGAGGAGCTGCTGGCATCATACGAGAGATGCGTTGCAGTGTGGCGCAACTCACGCCACGACGCGTTTTTCGCGTGGCGAAAAGAGGAGGCAAAGCGCTTGGCTGGCTTGCCTTCCGATGGCTGGGTGCCGTCTCCAGAGGAGATTGCCAAAAATGGCTAAAAAAGGCATTAAAATCCGGGACATTGTCGAGGCAGTGGCACGTGGGCCAGAGCGCGAAGGCTGGCTGCTCCGTCGTGAGCGTGAGGTCTGCGCTCGTGAGGACGGCACAGAGTACATCGGCCCATGGGAATACCTGCTGCTGACTGATCTGTGTGCCGCTCAGCCAAAATGCCGCACGTACCGCACTCGGGCAGCTGCGGTGGCTGCAGTGCAAGCCCACTGCGGGTACCTGCCAGAGGCCCTGCGGCCAAAGACCGGCACTGTGTGGGCTGTGGTGGCCCAGGATGGCGTTCCTGGCTCGGCCAAGGTGCTGAGCAGGCACAAGACCCAAAACGCAGCTCAGCGCGCCATGGGGCGGTGGATGCGTGCTTGGGGCTGGGAAGGCGGCCGAGGGATCGGGACCGTGGTAGAGGCCCCGGCCAGCTGTCGGGTAGGCTACCCCCTGCCTATCGGATAGCGAATGCCAACTGGTGGAAGGAACGCATACGATTTAAAAACCAATTAAGAATGGCGTTCCAACGCCATTTTTTTTATTTCCGGGATTTAAATCGAATTAAATCGAATTCGGGAAAATGGCAAAACACCGCATTGGAAAGCCGTGAAAACCACTTTTTTGGTTCAAAAAACGAATTCTTTGCCATTTTGCCTAAAACCCGCACCCGGATCCCTCGCGTATATGCGCTATGCATGTGTGCATCACACCTACATCACGTAAGTACTTGATCTTACTTACTTAGTACTTACTAATTAAATAATCATATTTAGTGTTTCATTACGTATAGGGACATCCTACAGTGTCTCACATGTAGGATAGTGCGGCTTTGGTGTGTTTTTAGGGGACCCTGCCAAAAAATTCGGAAAATAGGTCCGAAATTAAAAAACACCGCATTGCAAAGCCGTTTTAGCTCGATTTTGGAATTCGTTTTAAATCCGTGGAATTTGAATTTAATTCGGTTCGAATTGGCTTACGAATGAATGTCGGCAAAAGCACTATGCACACGTAGTAGTTGGCACGATTGACTTACTCGGATGGGCCCGCCGAATGCAGCCAACTGTTGGCTTGAATGTAGGTCCTAAATGGGCGCGTTTTGTATGACGCATTGCCTGGCTGCGGCAGCCACGTAGCGAATTGACTGATTACATAATCGAATGCATAATGAGTCAATGAGTGACAATGAAGCGGGCACAGAGGCCCCCAAAAAGAAAAAGAAGGGTGGCCCTGGCCGACCGTGGCCCAAGGGCGTCAGTGGCAATGCATCGGGCGGCGCGCATCCTGTGCCGCCTGAGCTGCGTGATTGGGCACGTGCGACCTACCCCGAGGCACTCAAAAGAATCACCGAGCTGCTGCAAGACCCAGACGGACGCGTGGCATTGAAAGCGGCCGAGGTCGTGCTGCATCGAGCTGACCGTGCGGGTGTGGTGCAAGCCCTGCCGCCTGCACCTCAGAGCGCAGACGAGCGCTTGCGTGCTGCAGAAGAGCACCTGCTGCGCCTCGGGCTTGCCGGCGAAACAGCTGCCTTGCGCGCTTACCTCGCCGCCAACGACGCTCGGTACAGCCAGCGTGAGGAGCAAGCCTCAACCGGCAGTGTGGACGCGCTCAACTTTGGCCCTGCCCTCGATAGCGTCGACGTGAGCAAAGCCAGCGACGAAGATCTTGCTGCTGAACTCGCACGGCGTCAGAGCAAGGCCAGCACGTGAGTATCCGCACCGCCACACTGCCCCTTGCCGACCACCAACTGCGACTATTGACGTCGCCAGCGCGCCGCGTCGTGCTGCAGGGTGGGTACGGCAGCGGCAAGACCTTTGGCGGTGCTGCTTTTCTTTTGGCGCAGGGGTGGCGCAACGGCGGTGCGCCCGTGCTAGGCGTCGAACCCACATACCGGCAAATAGAAGACGTGATGGTCAGGCGCCTCGATGCCTTGTGCCGCAGCAATAAGATTGGGTGCCGCTGGTATCCCAGCAAGAAGCTGTTTTGCGTGCTTGGTCAAGCGCCATTTAATGTATTCTGTCGCAGTGCGGAGCTACCAGAAAACTTAGAGGGTATTGAAGCGTCTTCTGCTTGGATTGACGAGTGGGAGCACTGCTCCGTTGAAGCCCTGCAACGTGCTAGTTCGCGTGTCCGTATCGGGCGCAATCAGCGTATTGCGTATACCGGCACAGCGGAAGGTTTTGGGCCCGCCTACGAGTGGCTCTTGGCGAAGCAGGCTGCTGACACAGAATTGATCACCGTGGGCACGCGCGCCAACAAGTGGTTGACCGCAGACTACGAGGTGGACCTGCGTGGCAGCCTCGGAGACGAGTCCTTTGTGGCCGAGAAGGTTGACGGCCTGCGCACCGCCAAAGAAGGGCGGGTATACAGCCGATTCAATCGCGCTTTGCATTGCCGTCAAGATCCACCGCAGCGAGGTGAGCTGCAGCTTGCGTGTGACTTCAACGTCGGATTTATGCATTGGCTTATGGTCGAAACAAACGCCAGCACGAAGAGCGTGCACGTCGTCAAAGAACTCATCTTGAAAGGCACCACCACAGACCAGGCCGCAAAGATGGCGCTTGAAGAATGCAGGGCTTACCTCACTCGTCGACAGGGAGTGCAGCACAGCTTGCGCGAAGTCTTTGATATGCGCCTGAAAGCCTTCTGCGACGCCGCCGGCAACAGCCGCTCGACGAGGTCAACTGAGACTGACACCGCGTTGCTCAGGCAAGCAGGATTCAACGCGATTACGAGCTCACACAACCCTCGCATCGCCGACCGAGTCAACACGGTGCAAGTGGCGTTCCGCGATAAGCGCGTCACGATTGACCTCGCTGGTGCGCCAACCTTGGTGCGCAATCTAGAAAATCAAACGTACAAGAACGGCGAGCCGGACAAGACCGGCGACGTAGACCACGCAATCGACGCGCTCGGCTACCTCCTGCACCTGCAATTTCCTATTGTCGGCCACAAGGCCAATGCGCCACCTGCTGTCACCCGCGTCGAGAGAGACGCCTATGGAGCCATATGATTCCCACCAAACTCGCGTCCGTGCTCGACATCACCTCTGGAAAGCTATCGAAGAAAGACCTCGAGATTGTCAAAGAGGCGTCTTGCAAAAGCAAACCCTCGCTGTTTGACACGACCGTCAAAGAGATTGCACGTCGCTACAGCGGTGACCAAGTGGCTGTGCTTACTGAGGCATTGAACCGTCGCTTCCCAGCGTCGGCAAAGTACATGCCTTTGGCGCCCACCAACTGGCTGCGCTTCTTCGCTCAGCAAGACTCGGGCATTTACTCTGGCGAGGTCGAGCGCAAGGTGCGCGACGCCACAGGACCTCTCGCGCACGAAGACCCACGGCAGGAACTCTTCGAGCAGCGCTGCGACGACCTGGGCTTGGATAGCTTGCTCGCCGAGTGCGAGCGACGAGTGAACAGCGGCGCGCACTCTCTCGCCGTGCTGCTTGGCTGGCAACGTGCTGCGCTGCCTGGCGACGTCACCCGTCCGTTGGCACAGCTGTATTGGCCACATCAGGTGCAGGTTGTGTGTTTGCCAGACCAGCCCGACCAGCAAGAGGCACTGCTCGCCGTCGTCGTCCAGCAAGAAGCAAATGCAAGCCCAATGTCCAAGGTGTCATGGGTGTGGTGGCGCTCGTACGATGAGGACAGCAAGACCTTTGGCAGCTGGTACCATGCGCGCATCGTGGCCGACGCACCGGGCGATGTCGAGCAGTACGTCGGCGAACGCTTGCCGATTGTCTTCCTTCGCCTCGGGCAGAGCACCGGCTTCTTCCCTGAATGCGATTCGGACATCTGCGCGCAGGTCGACTCGCTGAACGTGAGCAAGAGCAACGAGCAATTCCTCGGCGAGATGCAGGCACATTCACAGCTCGTCTACAGCGGCCGCGAGCTCGACGTAGAAAACCTAATCGTGGGCCCTGACCGCATTACCAAGATTGGGCCAGAAGAAACGCTGCAGTCAATCAGCCAGACCAACAGTGTCGACCAGCTGCGTGCGTCGAGAGAGCTGGCGCTTAGAGAAATCGCTGTGTCGCGCAGCGCATCGCCTGACAGCTACTCGCCTACCGCGAGCGCCCCAGCAAGTGGCGTCGCAAGGCAGATTGCGAATATCCCCCACGACGTCAAACTGAAGCAGCAGGAAGCACTCTACAAAGCCTTCGAGGAGCGCTACTTGCTGCCATTGTTGCTTGAGCTCATCGAGCTGTACGACACGACAGCGCCGACGATGTCCGGCCTTACCGTCGACGTGCACTACGAGGTGAAGCCCTTCGAGAGCGACACCGAGAAAGCCGACAAGAAGGCTAAGCACCAAGCCTTGGTCAAAGAGCAGCTCGATGCTGGGCTCATCTCGAAGGCCCGCGCAGCCGTCGAGCTCGATTTGTACCCGACCATTGACGAGGCTGTGGCAGCGGGACTCAGCAACAGCCTCGGCACCCCAGCAAGTGGCGGCTCAATCCTCGATTTGATTGCACAAGCGCCAGCCGCAGTGCCGCAAGAGGGTAACCAGTGAGCGCCAAGATCGCAGACGCTGCGCTGATTGACCTCGAACGGGTGAGGTCTGCACTCTTGCGTGAGGCCAAGCGGCTCGTGCTGAAGCTCGACACCAAGCGCGGCAGTGCACAGCTTGCAACGGACAAAGAGGCTGCGGCAAACGCCCTCGCTGTGGCGCGTGAGCTCGACCAGTTGCTAAGTGACGCTGGGGTGCGCAGCGTGCAGAAGCTCACTGAGAGCGCTGCAATCAAAGCGCTGCAGGAGGTCGCCGGGCCAAGCGCAATCCCAGCCTCTGCAGCGAAAGAACTGCAAGCCATCGTCGACGGGCAGACGGCGGAGGTGGCGAAGGTCTTCGGTGCCGCGGCTTCGGAGATGCGCCAGTTGCTTGCTGTAGCCACGACGAGCACAAACGCTATCTCTTTGGCCGACCTCGAGGAAGCAGTGGCGGCCAAGCTCGATGCGACAATCAGCAAGGCAAGGCCCGCGATTGACGCCGCTGTAATGGGGGCGGGACGCTTTGCCACAGTGTTTGCCACCGAGCAGGCGAGTGACGCTGAAGGCTTCGATTTCGTCTACTTGTTCGAGGGCCCGGGAGACAAAACAACGAGGCCATTCTGTCGCCAGCACCTCGGCAAAGCTTACACGAAGGCAGCGCTCGACCGGCTACGCAATGGCCAACTCGAGCCTGTGTCAACGTTCTGCGGCGGCTACAACTGCAGGCACGATTTGACGCCGCTGCTGGTCGCCACCGCTCGACGTCATGGGCTCGAGATTGTAGAGTAGGGCAACTATCCGGAAATTCCGGATGGTTCAAAACGATACAAGGGAGACAGCATGTCAGAGACAACCAGTGAAGACCTCAAGAAACTCGAGCAGTTTAGAAGGATTGAGCAGGAGTGCTATAAAAGCCATAAACTTAGCCTTTCGCTAACGAAGGAACGCGAGATTAATGCAACGCTGCATGAGATGCTGCTCTTTGAGCAGGCTGCCTCAGCAGAGTGGCGGAGCAAGTACCTGGCGCTTCTCTCGCACGTTAAGGGCCCTGCGATTGACGACGACACCAGCCCACTAGGAGGTGAGTGATGGGCACAACAGTCACACGCAGCGGCAGTGGCCCAAAGCTTCCTGACCGAGGCTTTGCCTTGTCACTCGGTCAAGCCGCCCTCGGTCAAATCAAGAAGCGAACACGCTCGGGCCAAGGCGCCGACGACAAGTCCTTTGTGCCTTACTCGCGAGGCTACACGAAGGCGTTGACGCGTGCATCCCAGCAAGCCTCGCCAGTTGACCTGCACCTTACCGGGCGCCTGCTGGGCTCGCTCAGAGTGCGCGCGGAAAAGCTTGGCAGCGCCGTCGTAAGTGCGGATATCTTCGCGGGCACTGGTCCCGCTGGCGACACGGAGCTCGCCAAGGGCCACCTCGAGCGCAAGGGTAACCAGCAGTTCAGCCTGAACCAATTGGGCTACTGGCTGCACCACGGCAACGGGTCCATGCCTGCGCGCCCATGGCTGGGCTTGCCCAAGGCGGTGCTGGCTCAGCTGTGGCAGGACCTCTGGGAGTCAAGGCGCAAATAAAAAAGCACCCCGTGAGAGGTGCTCAGTGTGTTTAAGGCCCACTCGGCGCGCTTCTTGTTTTGCTGCAGCAAGTAGAAGCTGGTGGAGAGAGAAGGATTCGAACCTTCGAAGCATAACGCGGCAGAGTTACAGGCTGCTCCCTTTGGCCACTTGGGTACCTCTCCATCCGAAGCCATTATCACCCGCATGCATTCCAAAGTGCAACTGTTTTTGCAGCGCTTGCACTCTAATGCAGACTTATGTAATCTGTTAAATATGGCTGACACACAAGAAAAATCAGTTGACACACCCTCCGAGCCTGTGCAGCAGGAAATCCCTGCGACCGTCAGCGCAGAGGAAATCGCTGCGCTGCGTGCACAGGCTGCTGAGCTTGCCTCGCTGCGCGCCAAGGCCGGCGACGAGAAAAAAGCTGCCAAAGAGGCTGCAGCCAAAGCAGCAAAGCTCGCTGAAGAGCAAGGCGAATTGTCCAAGGCCCTCGAGCACTATAAGGCCCAAGCTGCAGAAGCAGAAGCCCTGCGTGCCGTCAAGGCAGAGCATGATGCGCTCATCGCCACTCTCACCGCTGACCTCGACAAAGAGGTCGACGGCCTGCCTGACGCCGTCAAGGCCGCCTATTCTCAGCAGTCGACCCTGCAAGGCAAGAAGGCCTTGCTTGCTGCTGTCCGTGCTGTCTCTGCGATCGCTCCACCTCCTGGCTCGAGCCAGAAGGCCACTCCCCCAGTCGTCGGAGGCGTTCCCTCTGCGACTGGCGTTGACTTCGCCGCTGCTCTCAAAGACCCCGTCAGGTGGGCCGAGGTAAAGGCGCGCGACCCAGCAGGTGCCGCGTCCTTCGTGCAAAAAGCATTGGGACTCAAGGCACCACGCACGTCGCTGGGCAATTAAGCCCCGTCGTCAATAGGAGTATACCGTGGCACAATCTACCTCGTCAGTCGTAGCAAATCACATTCTCACCGAAATCATGGCGCAGAACGCATTGCAGCCGCTTTATAGCCGAAGCAACGTCGTGCAGCAGCTCATGAATCGCAGCAACATCGATGGCCAGCCATCGACCGTTCGCAAGATTCCAAAGCGCACTGCCTTTGGCCTGCCTGCATCCGACACTGAAGGCGCGACCGTCAGCACCTTCGAGTCGCTGGCTTACGCCACCACCATCTCGCTCACCCCGAGTGGCTACGTGCTCGCGGTTCAGCTCACCATGAAGGCCATCCGTCGACGCCTCCCTGGTGCAACCTACGAGCAGGTGATGCAGGCCATCAACAGCGGCACTATCGAAGGTCTTGCAATCATCCGTGACGTCGTGGTCTCGTTGCAAGACAGCTTCTCACGTCGTGTTGAGACCAGCGCTGCTGCGTTGTTCAGCTCGGCCTCAGAGTCTGCAGGCACCACCACCGTCAACTTGAGCATCGCCACTTGCCTCGACGCAATGGTCAAGCTCTACGACAACGTGCCCGAGCACGACAACCTGGCGTTTGTGTTTGACGCCGTCGGCATGGGTGACCTGCGCTCAGGCCTCACCTCTGGCAGCGGCTCTTCGCTCGCTGCTTTGCTCGGTGGCAATCAAGCCGATTTGAGCTTGTTCAATGCCGTGCCTGACTTGTCGCGCACTGGCTTCCGTAACAGCCTCTTCGGCGTTGCGGTCTTCGAGGCCGACAAAAATAACATGGCCACAGCGAACGCCGCTGCAGACCGTGTTGGTGCACTGCTTTGCGTTGGTGCAGGCGAAACCGGCGCCCCTGGCTCGCTGCGTGGTGCAGGCGAAATCTGCCTTGGGCACGACCTGCAGATTAGCTCGCGCTACGAACCATCGAATGACACCGTCAACTTCTTTGGTCGCATGGAGCTGGCGGTTGCCGAGCACACTGACGAGCACTATGTGCAAATCATCTACGGCATCACCTAGTGTAACCTCGCAGCCTCTTCACTGAGGCTGCTTTTCTTCTTCCTTGGAGTCTCTCTTGGCTGTGCGCAAACTATCTTTTATCTGCCTGAACCATCCTCACACCGTTGAGTGGGTAGACGATGGCAACGGACGTGAAGGCCCAAACGATCAGCGCCAAGCAATCATTCGCCGCGTCGAGAAACGCGTCGAAGTGCCTGGCATGATGAACCAGCCGATGTATCGCTTGGCCGTTGCGCCGGCAATCAATGACCCAGAGTTTGACCAGCGTTATCTTTACAATGACACCGGCCTCATCTTCCCTCACGAGAAGTGGCTAGAAGAGCGCGCTAAGCGTTGCAAGGCATCTGCAGAGAAGGCGCGCACCGTCGAAGAAGAAGCGCAAAAGAAAGCTGGCGTTGACATGGTTGCAAACATGACAGCCTTTGTGTCGTCGATGCAGCTGGCTGGCAAGGTCGCACAGCAAATTCCTTCAGCTCCGAGTGTTGTGAATGCCGAACCTAAACCAGCTGAACAAGAAGACTTCCAACTTGCCTCAGAACCTGCACCTAAAAAGGATAAAAAATGACCCCTATCATCTCTCTCGTTAGCTTATTCAGTGACAACGTGGCTGATATCGTCGAGCAAAAGCAAGCAGATGAAATGCTTGCAAAGCGTGTCGAGGTTAAACAGCTAGGTGCATTAGGTAAAAACTTGCCAGCATTCCAAGTCAAAGGCAAAGAGTCTGTCGAATTCCTTGACGCAAAAGAGTACATCAAAGAAAACAAAATTCAGCCGTTCGACGAGGTGCCACATGAGTAAGACAACCGACGTCAAAGAGAGCACCGTCGAGAAAGTCATCGAGCGCGTCGTGCGCTCAGGCAACGGCAAAGTCTCACCCGACGTAGCCCGCCGTGAAATCGCCGATCGCGCGAACAGAATCAACAACGAACGCAAAGGCAAATAATGCTTTACAGAGACTCACTCTTTGAGGCTGTGGCCACTCGTGTGGTCGCCGGCATTGCAGTGCTGGCGATTGCAGTCGTCAGCTACGGCGGCCTTGTCTCCGTCTTCCACGCGGCCAGCGTGGCCACCACAGCGCACGAGGGAGGTGAGGCACCGCGCGCGCAAGCATTGCAGCTTGTCGATTTCAGCGTGAGCTGCGCAACCTCTGCGACGTCAGTCGTGCCAAGCACTGGTGCAGGCATCGAGGATGCCTTCATTTTTAATGCGAGCAGCACGCCAGTTTACATTGGTGGCTCGTCTGTCGGCACGTCGACAGGCATCCCCGTATGCAGCGACACAGCTGCATGCGTTGGCACCTCGCTGGCAATCAATGCGGTGCGGGGTGCGGTGTACTGTCGTGTGAGCTCGGGTACCGTCAGCGTGCGTGTGCTGAGTGGTGCTTACGCGCTCTGACACGCTGGTCGATTGCGAGCCCGTGAGCGGGCCTGCAGTCACAGGCACAGATTCTTTTTACGTCGTCATCACCGAGGTCGCTGTGGGATATAAATCAACAGTCACAAAATCAAACAGCGTCGCAGGACTTGGTACCGTGCAGCTCGGCGTTCAGGGTGGCGGCGATGCCGGCATGATCTTCAACCTGCTCGGTGGTGACTCTGCGCTCGCCAATCTCTCGTCGACACTGGCGATTAACGGCACCTCACAGAGCGCTGCTTTTCGCTTCGAGGGAAAAAACGCGGGCGCATCGAGCTGGTCTGCGACCGTCGGAGCCACGGCACTCGCAATTGCCAGCTCTGGGAGTGATCCACTGTTGTCAGAGGAGACGCCTCTCACCGTCGGCACTGACAAGAGCGTACGAATTCAGGGCGGGAAAATTTACAGCACCGGATCGACGAGTGCCTACGACGTCGCTACGTCCACCGACGACGTCATTCTTGAAGTTGTGTTTCAACATGTCGTAACTGGTGCAGAGCAATGCATCTGCGCCAAATACGACGTCGCTACGGGCAAGGGGTTTGCTCTTGTGTCGTCAGCAACAGACGCCTTAATTTCGTATGGTGCGATTGCTTTTGCAGCCTCTGGCACGCTGATTGATCGTGCATGGTATCACCTAATCGTCGTCGCTGACCGCAACGGCAATAATAGGTGCTACCTCAACGGGGTGCTGCTCATTAGCACGGCAAACTTAAACAACGCGCAGACCAACACTCAGCCATTCAAGGTCGGCGCTTACGGCGCTGCTGATGCGAGCAAGAGCTCACAGGGCGTGGCGCTTGCACAGCTTTGGATTTGCGCCACGGGTACAGTTGGAACCAGCACAGACAGCGACGTAGTGGCCGCCACGCGCTTTCACAAAATGTGTGGCACGGACCCCTTGCTTGCGACCGGCTCGCCAGTGCCGACGTTTACACGCGCATCCATTGGATATCTTGACCGAGCTACGGACGAGAGCGCAGGCACTCGCAGAATCTTTCGCGTCGGTGCTGGCTGGCCACGCGTCGTCCGGCGCAAGGCAGGAGCGACGTGGTACAACGGCTATCTCAGCGAAGGCAGCGCCACGAACCGTTTGCTGCAGTCAGAGAATTTTGCTTCAGCGACGTGGACAAAGCTCAATGCGAGCGGTGCAGCAGGCACGACTGCTCCAGACGGCAGCACCAATGGCTACGCACTCACACCCGCCGTCGGTGCAGCAACGCACGCATTGCTGCAGACCGTCGCTGGCAGCACAGACTACGTGTCTATTTTTGCTAAAATGGGCACGAATAGGTATATGGGCATTAGGCTCAATAGCGGCGGTGCCGACTATGCAATCTTCGACCTTCAAAACGGCACGGTGGCCAGCACATCGGGATCAAGCATCAACGCCACAATCGTCGACTACGGCAATGGCTGGTATCTCTGCGGTTGTGGCCCTGGTGGTGGAACCAACCAGATCTATTTTGTCACGACAAATAGCTCAAGTTCATTGTCATATACCGAAGCAACCGGCGCTTCAGTTGGCACATACTTTTTCGGCGCAATGTCGTCGTCGTCCACGATGCGCTTTTCGCAGTCGTATATCGCAACAGCAGCAGCGACGGCGTCACGTCAGTCAGACCTGCTGACATTCGTGTCAGCATCAAATTACATCACGCAGCCGGGTGCAGTTGCCGTCGACGTCATCCTGCCGTCGTCTGCCTCGCTTTCTGCTTCGCAAGTGGCATTCCAAGCTTTCACCGACGCGAGCAATCAGCACATCGTCAGCGTCACGACGGCGGGCCTAGCAGCTGCCAGTGTCACCACGGCTGGAGCAACAGAGGTCAATGGTAGCTCCACGACGGCAGTGCGAGACGCGACCAAGCGCAAAATCACGGCTTCGTTTGCGACGAACAATTACAAATTAGGCGTCGACGGTGTCGCTGAGCTTACTGATGTGAGCTGCACGCTCAACGCAGCGACGACGCTGTACGTCGGCAATAGCAGCGGTGCGCTCCCACTCTTTGGCGTGATAACCTCGCTGAAAATCTACGACAGGGTTAAACTCTAATGCCAAAAATCGCAAGACCATCGACGAGAACGCTTGATTGTGACCCCGACTCAATCGCGGCCGCGATCACAGACACTGGTTTGGCAAGCAAAAATCCAAAGCTGCAAGACAAAATCGACGAGGACAACGACCTAGTGCACACGCTGTTGCGCTTGTGCATAGCTGACCCAGATACAAGAGATGACGACGATAAAATCATCAAGCGCATCGAAGATATGACCGGCAAAAAAGCTGCCGGCAAAATCAAGAAAAAACCATAATCGACGAGGTCATAATGACAGACGAGATTGCAGCACGCCTAGCCAAACTTGAGGCGCACGTCGAGAAGCTGGAGGAGAAATACTCTGGCTCGCTCGAGCGTGAGCTTGGCTTGCATGATGCGCTAACGTCGGCCTTGTCGACCACGCAAAACCTAATCGATTCGCTGCAGGCATCGCAACATGGCCTGCAGAGTCTCGCCGCTGTGCTCAAGCGCCACCTGCGTGCGGAGGTGAGAGATGGAGACACTTGACCTCATCAAAGAAGCACTCAGCCTGCTGGCGCTTCTTGCTGCCTCGATTGCGAGTGCTGCCTTCGCCGTCGGCAAACTCTTGCAGCGCTTCAGCGCCACCACAGCAAGCGTGAGCTCGCACGCAGCGACCTTGGCCGACTTGCACAAGAAGCACCAGGAGCTCGCTCAAGAGCTGCGCAATCGGTGCTGTGACCTCGAGGCTGCCCACGCTGCCCTCTCTGCCTCACAGGGCAAGGACGCCACCGTGCTGCGCCTCTTGCTCGATCGTGCTGTCCCCCCGGGCAATCACGCCCAACCCAAACAGGAGCTCTTCGAATGACCCCAGCCCTTATCTTCGGCGCCATCGCGGCGAATCTGCCTCTCGTCCTCGGGATTATCCTCACCGTGCTGCTTGGCGCAATCCCTCTGCTGCTGCCCGGCTGGCTTGCACAGCTGTCACGGCAGCGTCGCCAACAGCTGAAGGACGCCGTGAGTGGCGCCTACCTTGTGGTAGCAGCGATTGCTCAGCAAACACCAACCAAGCTCGACGACGACGTGGCTGCTGTGCTGCGCCTTGTTGAGCAAGAGCTTGGCAAGTCACTCACTCCAAAGGAAGCAGCGCGAGCCAAAGGGATTGTTGCTGCGCTGCATGCAGACCCAAACAAGCCATCGCTCGGCAAGGGTGACGTGGGTGACGTGGTGGATGCATGAGCCTGCGCCAAGCCGACGGACAGTGGTCGCACCTCACTCTTGGGTCAGGCAAGGCGACAATCGGGCAGGCCGGGTGCACACTCACCTGCTTGTGCGAGGCTGTCCGTCTCGCTACTGGCGTTGCCATCACACCAGCAGAAGCAAACGCCAAGCTGCTGCTCGATGCGCGCAAGCACTTTGTGGGCAGCGGCTTGATTGTGCATGCTGCTGCAAAGACCCTCGGCATCGATGCAGAGGCTGGCAAGTTCGTTGGCAGTCTGCAGCAGTTGCGGAGCCATATTGTCACCGCTCTGCAGCAGGGCCACTGGGTGCTGCTGCACGTCGACAAAGACGCCAACGGCAGCGGTGACCATTACGTGCTGGCAGTTGAGCGCGATACCATTGACGGTGCAGACACAATCGTGTGTCTTGACCCTGCAACTGGTGAAGACGCGCTGCTCAGTGTCCGTGACCTTGCCGGTCGTGTATTCTGGGGCCGCAATCCCAAGACCTATTCTGTCGTCAGTGCACGCGTGCTGTCGGCCATCGAGGTGACCAGTGTCTAAGCAAAAAGTGCAGCGTGGTGCGGCCGCTACCGTCGTCAGTTATCCGGCGTTTATCGATGACCAGGTCTACGTTGAGCGCGTCACCGCCGTGACGTATCGCCTAATGACGCCGTCGACACCATACCCCACAGACGAGACAACGTGGGCAACTGGCGCTTATGACACGGTGTCAGTGGGGATCTCTGCTGCAGCAGACGAGGGTGCCACCTCGATATCACTCTCAAGCGCCGCTACTGTGGTGCGCAATCGCAAATATTTGCTCGACTGTGGCGACGGCGACCAGCTCGTCGTGATTCCTCGTCGGAGCACCGTGGGCACGACCGTCTACCTCAAAGAGCCACTGCCTCGCTCGATTATCTCTGGCTCGCAGCTCTTTGGATTGGCTGTGCTCGTGTCATTATCTGCGGCCGACACCACACTCGTCGGCACAGGTATCGTGCAATGGCGGGCCTCTGTGGCGCGTCAGACGGACCGAACGTGGAGCAGCACGTTTGAGATTGTTCGTCGCATCTGCGAAGTGCCACTCACTGACCCAGAGCTCAGGCAGGCGTATCCAATCGCGGAGCGACTGCAGCCAAAAAAAGACGTCGACTTGATGGATTCCATCGAAGCTGCTTGGGAATATTTGCTATTGCCACGATTGAAAAATCGCGGTGTTAGTGAGGCCGATATCCTCGATAGCGACGTGCTTAAACCACTCTTGGCGCTTGGCACTGTGCTGCAGCTGATGCGCTCAGACGAAGGTGCCGACCTTGAATTTATGAAGATGCTGCAGGATAACTTTGAAAGAGATCTTGGGGCATTGACGTCGCGGAAAGACTGGCTTGAGGCATCGCAAGAAGAGATCAACCCGGTCCCAGCTCCGAGCGCTGAAAATATTCGCTCAGTCAGGCTTTCACGATGACGTGGTCATCTGTAGACGCGTGGGTGTCGACGCTGCCGACGCTCGTCTCTCTCGCTAGCAAGAGCCGCTCAGTGCCACCGACGCTGAAGCGGAGCAGCACTGCGACACGCGACACGCCGCCAGACACACGAGGCTACTGGCTTGAGGTGCTGAGTGGTGCACCACGTGCGCCCTTCGCTCTTAACGGTGCTTATCGCGAACGCATCAAGGGCAATCTCTTGGTGTTTTACAAGGATGATATCGAGCTTCAGACCCAGCAAAATTTGATAATCGCTGACTATCGGGCCATCATTAAGGTGCTCAGCAATCCAACAAACTGGGCTCGCACGACGTCGACAATTGTGACGCTGCTTTTAGGTGAGCCCAATTTCCCTTTTACGATTGAGCAGCTAGACTCAGGCAAGCTGCTGACGATTGAACTAACCATCGAGCATGAGGTGTCGCCATGACGGATTCTGCCAATCTTGTAGATCTTAAATTTGCCATGCACTCGTCGACAAGTGACTTCACTTCGACCCCCACCGGCGTCACAATCCATCCTATTCAGCGGCCCACGTCGCTGCTTCGCAAGTCACGCAATCCCATCATGCGGCCGCATGCTCGCCTAGACGGCCGCAACCTCGTGCATGCTTGGGGCGCAAAGGACCTCTCGCCCTTCACCATCGAAATGGAAATGAGAGGCGTCGCCACCAACACAGGCGGCACCAAGACATGGCAGACGTCGATGGAGCAGGGCACTTTGCTCGACAGTCTCTTTGGCGCTGACGCTGCTGCAATCACAGTAGGGACCACTCCGACGCTGTCGACGTGGTCAGGCACCTCAGTCACACTCGCAGGTGGTGCCACAGCATGTGTTAACGGAGACATGATTGGCCTGCTTGACACCAACGGGAATCTGCAGATCCGTGAGATCACAGCAGGTGGCACCTCAGTCAATCTGACCGTCGACCGCGCACTTACAGGAACACCGTCGACTGGTAGCACCGTCTATCACTGCGCACGATGGGACCACAGCGGCTCGACGACAGCGCACAAGCACGGTTACTTCCGCGCAGAGTTTGAGTCACACACTACCAGCTTTTTTGGCTGTGCTCCCAAGAGCTTCGAGATTGACTTTGTCGACGGTGGACCTCTCGTCTTCAGGCACACTTGGCTGCCAAATGACTGGCAAGATACCAGCGACGCAAACCCAAGCTATACAGCGCCAACAGCTGGCGGTTTGATCACTGGCAACCTGCAATTCTTTATTGGCGCGACTCAGTTTCTGATTCGTGACGCGAAATTCTCCGTCGACAATGGGCAGGTGCAGCGCAAGACCGGCAGCGGCCCAAATGGTGTGCAGGGCGGCGTCGCTGCAGACAAACGCCAAATCCTGATGACAGGCTCGCTCTACCTCGGTGATAATGCGCTTTCACTTAATGAAATCGTCGACGACAGTGGCACACCAGCGCTGGGCATCTTCACCGGCGACTCTGCTGTGGCTGGCGACCTCGCAGGCACCTACGACGTCGCAATCCAAGCTGGCACCGCAGTCGGTCAAGCCATGTACTTGCGTCTGCCGGCAGCTGCTTTTCGTGGAAACGTCGTCGAGAAGGACGGTTTGCTCTGTGTTGATTTCACGGCAATGGCCACCGCACCGTCGTCAGGCTCACAAGCACGACTGGGGATTATCTAATGTTTTTGGTGAAACCCGGCACACAATCAAAGTTGCTGCTCTTGACTGACGTTCTGCGTGAGCAGCACGAAGAGCACCGCAAACGCGTTCAGAAGGACCAGGCACTCCGCAAGGCGTCTGGTGCACCTCTGACAGACGATGGCTCACCTACACCCGTTATCGAGGAATACGAAGCGCCAGAGCACCTCGAGAGTGTGCAGGTTATCTTTCGCGTTGTCAGCGACAGCGACAGGCAGCGCTTGTTTGGCTTGGTACGCCAAGCAGCAGGCGACGGGGCTGCCTTGCATAAAGCGTTCTGCGAGGTTCTGCAGTGCGTGCTTCAGGCTGTTCAGTGTGGCGACGAAGTGCACGCCGCGTTTGGCGACGACACAGCAGAGGCATGGAGTCGAGCCTTCTTGCAGCTGTTGGCCGACAACATGTTGCTTGTCCCGTTGTCCGACGCTGCCCTGCACTTCTTGAGTCTCCCTCCAAAAAAAGCCTTGCGCTGTGGTCAGCCTGCTCTGCTGACCTCGGGGCCTACGAGTGCGCCCGCTGCAGAGAGCAGCAGCGACGAGAGCGTGGCTGTCACGGGGGAGCTCGCACCCGCTATTTTCGTGGCACCGATTACGAGACCGACACCTGCCCACGCAGACACGTGATCGAGCACAGCGACGTGATGCAGGCTTTGGCGCTGTACCACGCCTGTGATGGCAAGCCTGGCGTGGCTTTTTTTGACACGCACTCGAGCCACGCTGCGGATGCTTTTAGTGTGATACAGTCGGCGCAGTTCGCTCGCCAAAAAGAGCAGGACATTCGGGCTGAAAGCCAAGCCCGCCACGACGATGCAAAAAGGAGTCTGCGGTGACCGACAGTCTACACAAGTATACAATCACCGTCGACAGCACGCAGGCTAGCGCTGCAATCACCAGCGTTGAGGGTGCCCTCAAGCGCAGCGAGAGTGCTGCAGTGAGCGCAGGCCTGGCGCTTGATAAAGCTTTCGTCGTCGAGAGCAAGTCAATCACCAAGGCCGACCTAGCGATTCACGACCTCGAAGAAAGCCTTAAGGCTTTCAACCTCGAAGCACAGCGCGTCGAGGGAACGCTTCCGAGTGTCACCAATAAAGCGACCGACTGGGGTAAGGCAGCAAACGCCTTGAAAGAGCGCACCGAAAAAGGTGCTGCTGCAATGGCGATTCTCGCGTCGACAATGGGCAACACCGAGTCTGCCGGCGGCAAACTTATCGCAGGTGCGGGCACGATGGCGGCGGCCTACGGCGGAGGTGGGCCATGGATGGTGGCGCTCGTCGCTGGTGCCGCTACAATAGAGTGGTACACGAAAAAGCAATACGAGCTGCTTGCAGCCGAAGAGAAGATTTTCGAGAACCGCGCCGACCTTGTGGCTCAGCAGCATGCACTCACTGATGCGCTCGGTGAGGCTGCACGTGAGGCTGCTGACGCCGTCACTTTACTGTCCGTGCCAGAGAAGGCTCGCGATGCGCTTAAGATTGGCATGGAGCAATCGCGCATTGACGCTGAGATTCGCGTAAGGCTAAACGCTGCAGAGCGAAACCACCAAGACGACGTCGCTAAAATCTTGCGTGGCAACCTTAAGACCAACGCAGAGACAACACTGCAGAAACTGACTGCGCTCAACCTGACAAAGGACCAAAAGAAAGCAGAAGAAGACAACCTCAAGATCGTCCAACGCATGGCTGACCTGCAGAAGCAGCAAGGCGAAGACGCGCTTAAAGCGGCACGGGCTGCCTTCCCTGAGGCGAAAGACACAAACGCGATCAGTGGTGTAATGAAGTCGACGCCAGCGGCTGACCGAGCTACTGCTGAAGCAGAGAAGATTGTCGACGCTGAACGCAAGAAAATGGAAGACATTGCGAAGCTTTCAGACAAAGCGATGGAAGACCTGCGCAAGGATGAAGAGCTCAAACAGAAATACGCCGAGCGAGCGCAAGAGAAAATCCTCGAGGGCGAAAAGGCCATGCGTGCTCAGATGGAGCAGATGGCAATCGGCAGCTACGGCATCATCGCAGGCGCCTCTCAGCAGCTTGTGGCCGACTTAATCACGGGACAAGACCATGCGCTCGAGCATTTCGCCACGTCGATTATGGCCCAAGCTGGGCAGTCACTAATCGCCAGTGGTGTGAAGTTGGCAGGTGAGGCCACCGTGTCGGCCTTCACTCCTGGGCTGCAACCTCTTGCAATCGCTCAAGGCTCTGCAGCTGCTGGGCTCTTTGCCGGCGGCCTGACGCTTGGTGGTATTGCCGTGGGCGCCGAGCACGTGATGGCCGGCGGGGCGATTGGCCAAAAGTTGCCCGACCAAAAGAGCGGCACGCCAGCAGGCTTTGGCGGGCGTTCGTCGAGCGGCGGCAGCCAAGGCAGCGGAACCAACGTCACGATTGTTTATAGCGGCGCAAGCGGCCCATCTGCCGACGACGGCGCACGTGCTGTCACGATGGCCTTGACCCTTGCGCAGCGACGCGGTCAATACAATAACAACCTTGACCGGAGATTCTAATGGCTTATCCTCTTTTCCTTCGGTCAATCGATATCGACAGCACAAACAATGTGCTGATGTTCAGTGAGAACGGTGTCACCAGGACGGCAACGCTGACGGTAGGCACTTACTACCTGCGTGGCGACGCTGGCAGCGACGACCTGCTGCTTGAAATCAAGACGAAAATGGAGGCAGCGGGTGCCTCTACCAATACCTATAATATCGGCGTAGAGGTCGACACAGACAAGGCAAATGCGAGCGCCACGGTATACTTTTCAATTGCGTCTGGGACCGACGCTTTTGCTCTGCTCTTTGCCCACGCCAGCAACACCTTTGAGGCTGGCTTGCTGGGGTTCACCGATGCAAGCACGGCATCAAACACATCAGCGAAAAGCGGTACCCTCTCGCCGACGTCCCTGTGGTGTGGCGCAGAGTATGTCACGTCTTATGAGCCAATCGTTGAGCACGAAGCCTACGCAACTGTGGCGCTTTCAGGGCGTGTCAAAGGCGCTGTGCTTGGCTCTGCGCGTGACCTGCTCGACGTGAGTTTTGAGTTGCAGCCTGGCGAGCGTGTGCACACGGTCTACAACAGCAGCGACCAGACCGCATGCTTCTCTCGCTTTTTCACGTCGTGGGCGAGCGGTGCCAGCGTTGAGTTTTACGATTACTCGCCTGACACAGGAACGTTAATCACCGCGATATCGCCAGCCGACCGAGTGGGTGTTTATCACCTCGACGCTGACAGTGCGATGCGCTTTCAACCGCAGCGCCTCTCACTCGCCACGACGCTGTACAGCTGGCGCTTGCTGCTCAGAGGTGCTGTGTGACGATTGCTTCAATTGTGACCAACGCTTCCAACGTGCGCTGGCACTTTGCCATCGACGTGCGCGGCCTCCCTTTTGTCTTCTGCTCAGAGAGCACAGCGGTGGCGGATATCACCGAGCTGCAAGAGACTGGCCGGCAATATCTGCCCGTGCTTGCTGGGGTGCCAGAGCACGGTGGCGATGCCATCGACTACACACAGCGACGTGCAATCGGCGGAAGCCTGCAGGTGCGTCTTGTCGAGGATGCCTCGGGCACACTCGCGTCAATCATCAAGCCAAGGCAGCGACGTGTGACCTGGCTTGCCAGCGACGAGAGCACGACGTCAGTGCTTTGGGCAGTCGGTGACAACAGCGCAATGTCGATTCCCAGCTGGCTCTACGTCGACGGCGAGACCGTAAGAGTGGTAGGCAAGGTCTTTGGCGACGTCGCTGTAGCACGAGGCTGTTTCGGAAGCGTTGCACAGAAGCACCTAGGCACGTCGTCACAAGGCGCGGACGTTTATTTTGACGTGTGGTCTGCGCCTCCGACGTGGGCCGGCCGACGAGCGCGCTTGTGGGTCTACGCAACAAACGCCAGTGGGGCGCTGATTGCGTACGAATCACTGGGCAGTTTCACCCTCGATGGCACACCAGTCTACGACGGTGCGGGCATCTGGACGATGGCAGCCTCGCCGCTAATCGACAGTTACTCACGGCGTAAGCTTGGCGTGGCCTGCACAGAAGAGCACGGCGCAATCTGGCGTCACCTCGACGACGGTGCAACCAGCAAGCTTAACTTCTTTCCACGTCGTAAAAACCTTTGGTCCTTTCTCACGTCGTCGAACACGACTTACCAACGCGCGCTTCTCAAAAACGCCAATGGTGACGCCGCGATTATGCGCCTTGCCATCGACGCCACAGACCTCGGCAATGGCATCGTTGACTGCAGCGGCACAGAAGACGGGCGAATCGTGCGCAGTCACACTCGCGTTGAGAGCGGGCAGTCTCCCTTCGACGACTTCTCGATGGGCGTGTGGTGGATTGACATCAAAGAGCGAATCACTGCCAAGCACTTCTCGCTGCTCACTGGCAACTTCTCCGACGTGCTGCTCACTGCACTTAAGTCTCGATATGGCGACAGCACAAACGGCAGCTACGACTTGCTGCCTGGCGTCGACACTGACTTGACCGGCGCTTTCGATGGTCAGTTTGGCGCGGGCTTGTCGGCCAGCGAGATCGATGAGACCACCTTTGAGGAACAACTGGCAGTAGCACCGCCTGGCCTTTCGCTTGTGATTGACGAGACCTTTTCCGTCGGTGACTTGCTGTCAGACGCGTGCACTGTGATTGGTTTGTTTTGGTATGCGGACCGCGCAGGCCTCTTGCAATTGAAACGCTTGAGCGAAGACGAGAGCACGTCGGTTCTGACACTCAGCGAAAGCAATGTGCTTGGCGAGCCACGCGTCAGTTACGACGACAGCGGGGTGATTCCGCATTTGAAGGTGCTGTCCAACTATGACCCGGTCACAGGTGAATACGAGGGTTCACTCGACCTCATCGATTACAATCTTACGCGCAGGTACCCCGATAAGAAAGACACCGTCGAGGTCAAGAGCCGATTGCTGTGCTTTGACTTCGCCGGTCGAGGTCAACAGCTGCGGCCCGTCGCACCCAAGGAGACAGTGCAGTTTGGCTTGCGCAGGTTGCAAGTGCAATCAGGGCGCGGCCGTGTGATTGTCTCTCTGCAGGCCAACCACGAGGCTTACAGCCTTGAGATTGGCGACGTTGTCACCTTGACCTTGCCCGACTTCCCGGACCTTGAAGGCACCACCTTGACCGGAAAGACTGGCCGCGTGTGCGGCTGGCGACCTGACTTTGCGGCTGGCACTGTGGCCCTGCAAATCGAGATTCTCGATGCCGTGATTCGCTTTGCCCCGTCGGCAGAGGTCGCCTCTTACGACGCCGGAACAGGGGTCATTACGCTGGCAACTGTCGACTGGTCAAGTGGAGGCCTCGAGTTCACCGCGGGCAGTACGGTCAGACTCTACAACGCTGCATCGCCTGCCACGGCGGGCGAATTGCTTGAACTGTCAGCCGCCTCTGCAGGCACAGTGACCTTGCTGTCGGCTCCCGTTCACACACCAGCCGCTGGCGATTGGATAGAGATGGCTGAGCAGATTGGCACCAATTCGTCTGGCTATGGCAACGAGGATTGGGCTTACCAAATTGACACAACGATTTTTGCGCAGAAACGGTGGCGATAATGGCACGCAAAAAGAACAGCACCTTTGTTGGTTCGCCAATGGCAGACGTCGACGTAGATTCACTGATTTACAAACGCTGGATTGAAGCAGCTGTTGGTGACACAGCGCTTGTGCAGGACAAGCTGACTGGCCTCAACGGCGAGACAAACACGATTGTGCATACTGGTGCTGCTGGTCGTGGCTGCGTGCTGGGTATCCCTCTCGTCAATCAGGCGTTGCATAAAAAATTCACCTTCACCGGTTCAGGCAAAGCAATTGGTGACACACGTGTGCTGTGCACGGCCTTCTTTGTGCCGCTTGGAGAGACACAAATCAGCATCGACATCGTGGCTTTCAGTGAAACGCCATGCAAGATATCCGTTTACGATACGAGCTATACGCTGATTGATTCCGTCGACGCGAACATGGCCTCGACGACGGTGCTCAGTGTGACGCCTGGCGCACTGCATATCTTTGAAGTGCGTGTCAATACTGATGACCTCTTCTTGAATCTTTACGCAACTGAGACGACAATCTTTAGCGTGTGCATTCACTTTGGCCGCGTCGGTGGCAGCCAGCCAGCAATCTTACCAGCGTCGTCACCGCTCAATGGGCAGTCACCGCAGACGTCGGCCGACGCAGTCTTTAAGATTGATTTTGACTCGCAGCTGTTTGCCTCGCAGATGCCGGTGTCTGGCCGCACAGCAACCCTTCTCAACCGCCAACAAAACTCGCTGCTGGAATTTCTTACAGGCTGGCCCTCGGGCAATGCGGCATACGCTCAAATTGACAGCGGCACCTCTGACCCCGCGACGTCACGATTTCACGCAGCGACAAGAGCAGGCACTGACCTAGCCGCAGAAGGTGAGCTGCAATTCCCTCTGCTGTGTGCCTTCTTGGGCAGTGCCATGACTGACGGAACCTTCGCCGTCAACGCTGCACAGCCGCCCACGAGTGGGCTGCTCGAGTTCTACGCGCCATGGGTGTTGACGACGGCGGCGCTCCCTCAGAATGCCTTCGTCCAGAGAATCAAGATGCCTGATTTTCAAACGGCATCGTCGAGGCTCAAGGCCGTGGCGATTGGCACGAAGGGCCCATCGTGGGACGCTGCAAAGCCCTGGCAAGCAACCTTCAGCTGCGGCGGCGCTGGCGTGACGTCGACCTTCACCGACGTCGGCGGTGGCAGTAATCTCGTGATTGCAACAGCGTCGGCGATTGCCTTCACCGGAGACGCAAACGCCAACTGCGTGGTGGCCCTCACTCGCGCGGCTGGTGCTCGAGCAATCGAGGAATTCGCCCTGCTCGGCGTCGCATTTTACTTCGCACCTTAGGGGTTAACATGTCCGTCTCACGTGTCGGCACCTTGTTGTTTCCGGCAATCGCCGCCACCAAAGACCAAGCGCCTTGCCTTGCCGAGGTGGGGCAAGCGCTGTCTGGCAAGGCCCGCTATCTTTACGAGCTCGCCGCGGGGAATTCCGCAGTGGCCGGGGAAGACCCTGTGGTGCCCGCCAATCCGCAGGGTCTGACAGGTGTGGACCTCAGCGGCCCACCGTGGGGCTCGGCAATCCTGAGGCCTGCAGCTTGGTTTGGAGGGGTGGCGAACAACGCCAACTTGCAAGCGCCGAGCAGCAACGTGCTTGAGGCGAACACCGTTAAATTTACCTCGGTTCCAATTTGGCTCTTTATCCGGCCACACGCCAAGCTGCCCGACGGATACGAGGCGCCAGAGAGTCACCTGCTGCTGCTGCTGCGCGCTTACGCTAGCTCAGGTACGCCTACTCTGGCTGTGCGCCTTTGTAGTGGTATTCCGTGGGGTGCGCCTGGCACAATCGTCAGCGACGAAGATTCGCTTACTCTGTCGACAACTGAAAGCAACTTCACGACAATCTGCAAAACGTCTCTAAACCCTGCTGGCGGCCTGCAACAAGTGACTCTGCAAGCCAAGGTCTCGTCGGGCACAGCCTACGTCACTGCGGCCTGCCTCTGCGTCGCCACAAAGAGGGGCACGTGAGGCCGATCGTCGCGCTGCTCACCTTGCTGTCCTGTGGAATGCCCGTGCACACCGTCGAGGTGGAAGGCTGCTGCTACTCGCAGGCTGAGGTGCAGGCGTACCTTGACCTGGCAGAGGAGCACTGGCGCTTTAAGTGGCCGATGCACCAGCCACAGCGTGTCACTGTCGACGAGGGCCTGCGCATGATGGGCCTCACTCGCCACCCTGACTGGGTGTTGATTCGCCCGCGCACGGCAGAGGGCAAGTGCCTGGCGCTCAACGGGACGGCGCTGCTTCACGAGGTAGTGCATGCGTCGCTGTGGCTCGCTGAGCAAGACCCCGACAGCGAACACAGCCTGCACAATTGGCAGGCTGTGGAAGAGTGGAACGACGAGGTGGCGCTACTTTTCGTCGGTCTCTAAAGCGTCACGACACATCTTTGCGTGGGCCCTGTTTGCGGCGGCCTTCTCGTTGGCACCCTTGAGGAAGTGGTAGCAGGCGTAGCCCTCGAATACCTCGGCAGCTTTGATCAGTGCCTCACGCAATACAGATGCCTTGCCGCCGTCCTGTGCTTGCAGCGCTTGTTGCAGCCGCGTGACGTCTTTTCGCAAATCTCTCATTTCTTTTTTCAGCTTTTCTTCCCGCTCGTGGGCCGCGGCGGAGCAGGAATTAAGTGAGTCTTTAAGTTGC
>Ga0213918_1000108_pt1 | contig 36480 bp, 56 predicted proteins | sample McNCre217MG_FD_163422 | JGI IMG/M metagenome (GOLD analysis project Ga0213918, IMG submission 163422) | Freshwater microbial communities from McNutts Creek, Athens, Georgia, United States - 2-17 MG | ecosystem: Environmental > Aquatic > Freshwater > Creek | place: USA: Georgia | collected... | reverse complement strand
CCAACATGGCAAATAATCACCCAACGTAATTGGACAGGTGGTATTCAAGCATAAGGCACGCCAAACCGATACCCGTAAGGGTTTATCATGGCTGTGTCCATGTTCCTAGGTTGTCCATGAAGTGTAAATTAACCTATTAATTCCCTGACAGTTAAATGTTATAGCGGATAGGTTTACTTACGGTCACATTCATGGATTCTAGGTAAATCGTGCCTTAGGCTAGAACAATGTTGGCAGCGTCTTACAAACGCTGAGACGCCCTCACCAGTGGCGTGTAACTGGTACCCAGCCCCCGGACAGTACGGGGCACCGTTTTGCACTTGCGGTGAATACAAGTAAATCCTACAGAGACTCACGTCTTGCGGGGCGACCTCGTTCATGGTTGCACAATGCCTGAAAAGGGCAGATAAGTTGTTTTATAGAGCGCAGTCATACACCTTGACTACGCTCACTTAAGCCAATTTCGGCGCAGATAGCGCCATATTAAAGGAAGCCCATTGATTCAAGATGTTATTTGCGCAATCCGGCATGATCGTGCCGACCTCCCAGCGGTCTTAGACATTCCGACGGTGCGCTGGTTCGCTGCGCTATCGTTCGCCCTTGAGCTGTCCGAGCTTGAAGCACGTTTCGTGATCGCTTGGGTTTGATACCACTACGTCCCAATTGCAACCTACAAGATGCACCGTCTTGCGGGTTTTTGCGTCCTTGTGGTAGGTCATTTCTATGCGGGTCCAGTCGGATACCGCAAGGTTTTGATCAACAAGTGTGCTTCAAGGTGTTTTGACAACGTTTTGCGGCCTTGCGACAAACTTAGAAAACGTTGCGGTGAATTAAACGTTAAAGGAAACTAACATGTTTTACATATATCTTGCGTCAAAGTTGCTTGCTGTGTACACAGCGTCTGAGCTGCGTTATGCAGCGTTCACAGACCCGACCATCGGACACTGTCAAGTGTACGATGAAGACGACCACATTCTGTCCCTCAATGAAATGAGGCTCGTATGAACTTCACTGACACAATTTACTGCATAGGCACCTGCCTGTGCTTCATAGGCATAGGCGTAATTCTGGGGCTAGGGATGTGACTTATGGGGTTAACACTTCAACAAGGTGCTCGTTGTAAATGCCTGTTTGACCGGCTTTGAAGGGGTCTTTAGCGGCATATTTGCCTGTTTTGCGGATGGCTGGCAGGACTTCGGACGTTACCCAACGCTTGAACACCTTTGCGCTTGGCAAGGTGCTGCCGAGGATCAGGGCGTACAAGCCTGACTCGTTGACGTGGTTTGTGAGCTGGGCTCTGCCGAGGTTGTCGATGGTGTCGCGTTTGCCGACAGCATCTTCAGCTACGTGGCGTTCCACAGCGTCCCTCGGGTTCGAGAACCCAATGGCCCCACAAACATCGTTCGCGTTGAACCAAATTACCTCACCAGCCTGCCTGCCCCGAAATTTTACCTTGAGATACCGTAACGGTCAGTCTTTACGAACACACCACATCTGCCGCAAAGTTGACGGAATGATGACAGTTGCCAATAAATTGTACCTCGTACCGTGACACCATAGTCTTCTCCGTCTGACAGCAGCCTAGGGTCTTTGTGTTTGTTTTTAGGCCAATCTGTCATACGTTGCATCCAAAGTTGCTTGTAGAACGTCATTTTAGACAATGGTACCTTAAAAGCTGCAATGCAATTTTCTGTTGTGTCTACAGCGTCTGACTTCATTGTTGCGCCTGCTACCCACATTTGAGCGTTTGTAGTCCTATCTTCGTTCAAGTCGTCGGGTATTAGGCTTGCCATAATGTCTAAGGCGCTTTCACCAGACTCTATCGACAAGTATGCAGCTACCTTTGCAGTGTCTGTCAGGTCGAAGTCTTTAATGATTTCTACAAGTTTTGCGGCTTCCAGTCGTTTGTAGTTGTCCACGCTCTTTTCAAGCTCAAGCCATCTGTCAACGACGGCTTTGCGTAGCCTTGCGCTGTAGCCTGTCACAAGAGTCATTGTGCAGGACTTGTTAAGAGAGTAGTTTGTGACGTAGCCTCTTGAGTCGTATTCGGCTCGGATGGCGGCTATGTCAAGGTCTGCCGAGGCTGCGAAGGGGAACTCAAGGTTTTGTCGATTGCTTGGGTTATTCAAATCCGAGCCCTCGACTTGGAGGTCATCCACCCCTTTAAGGTGGTCCAAATCTGAATCATCACACCCGAGATGATTCAGATTTGAATCATCCACCACTTTAAGATGGTCCAGATCTGGACCATCCACCCCTTTAAGATGGTCCAGATCTGAGCCAGGTTGTCCGATCTGCAAAAATTCTGCAGCCATCGACCGAATATCTCGGTTGACGTTGTAGATCAGCTTCCCGGTCAGCGCCGCGATTTCATGGCTTGTCATCGCCCTATCAGGCTCTGCAGCCAGTTTTGCAAGCCCAGTTTTGGCTTTTGCGACCATTTCGGCCAGTTGTGCGTTCATTTTTCGCGCTCCAAAAGAAAACCGCCATGACTTCAAGGGGTAGGAACACCCAAAATCATGGCGGCAGGCCCTTCGGCTTTGGAATGTAAACCCTTCCTACAGGCAATTCCGAAACCGAAGCCGACATTGTATCAGATTTTGCAGGCTCTCAAGCAAGCCACCACAAGCACCGAAATATCTTATGTTAAGTCAGACTCCTCGAAAAATTTTTATATCCTGAAATTTTCGTCAAGATTATAAAAAACTAGTTTATATATGGGGCAAAACCAGCGCCTACCAGGCCCAAACCTCAAAAGCCAGGCCCAAGCACCACACAAGTCGTTTCACAATGCGGAAAAAATCCGTAATTTATAATTACAAATGCAAATTTTTCACAATATGAAATTTTAGTAACATTATAAAAAATCTGTTTATAATTAGGCAAAACCAGCCGAATATAAACAGATTTTTTATAATCAGTGAGCATTATGAACAAGATTTTTATACAGCTCAACATTCTGAAAAACTTTTTCATAACGACTATAAACAAGGTTTTCATAATCGCCTCTGAAAACTCCTGAATTTTGTTATAAACATTATTTTTATAATGAAAAAAAGTATAGCAAGCCAACTCCGACAAGGTTTTAGCCCCAAAACCCTTACAAGGCTTGAAAACCTTGCTACAAACTTTTCCCCCTTATTATATATATATATTATAAAATTTTTATATATAATCAAATAGTTGTTAGTTCAAGTCTAACAGGGGGTGGTTTAGTTCTGTTGGCACAACAATTGCAAAAGGCCCCTTTTCAAGGCGTTTTTCACTTGAACCCTCCCAGGACCCCACCCGTATCATTTATGATGAAAAACCTGTTCATAGTCCAAACCGAACCGTAGAAAGCCCCCCAAAAAATGGTGAAAAGAACCTTCCTGGCGAACACCGAGACGGCCAGTCTCAAGATTGGCCCCGCCTTGCACAACGGCCAGCCCACGACAAACGAGTCAACTGCCCACAACCGCAGAGTAACCTACAGAACAACCTGCAAGTTCTGCCGAAAGGAAAAGGTCCTAGGCAAGGCATACCTGCAGAAGTACATCTGCCCTTGCCTCACCTTGAGCAGAACCCTTGTAGTATTCCAGATGGGACCGGGCGTGTTCGAGGGTATATACATGACCTTTGAAGAAGCACTTGCCATACAGACAGGTGAGGAGTTCGCTCAATGGCAGCAGGCAGGACTTAACGCCTGGGAAATAAACACAAACGGCGCAAGATTCACATTCAACTTGACAGACCCTAAAAAGGTGCTTGTTGTACAGAAACAAAATCCACCCGAATTCGATATTAGTGAGGTGCTATGAGAAGAACATCGCTCTCAAACACAGAAACCGATACACTCCGTTTCGGTCCAGCCTTGCACAACGGGCAGCCAACCTCAGACGAGACAACAACAGGAAACAGAAAGGTGACATACAAAGTCACCTGCAAGTTTTGTAACTCTACAAAAGAGATGGCAAAACCGTCAGCGGTAAAGTACGTCTGTCGCTGCCAACTCCCGAGAAACCGAGCACCAGACCTGAACCTACCAACACGAGCACCAGACTTGCAAACCAAAGCAACAGTCTTCAAGGTAGGAGACAACCTATTCAAAGTAGTCATGGGCACCTTTGACAGTGCCATGAAAACCTTGGATAGCCAGACCATTTCAGGCTGGTACGCAGCCGGGTTAAAAGCCCATGAAGTAAACGTGAACGGCTCACGTGCCACTTTGACACTCACCATCACCTAGCCCAAAACCTTACAAGGCCTGCACCCCAAAGGAACCCAACATGGAAACCCTAGAAGCCCTAACCCTCCGTCACGCACAAGAACTCCAAGCCCTCCAAGACAAGATCAACTTCATATCCACCCTCACCGTCCCACCCGGCACAGCCGTCTACCTTGTTCACAGGTCACTCTACGGGTACCGCCACGTCTCCCTCAAACTTGCAGACGCCTCCACCTCTGACGTCTCCCTCAAACTTGCAGACGCCTCCACCTCTGACGTCTCCCTCAAACTTGCAGACGCCTCCACCCACCCCTCTCAAAACGCCACCGCCCACCCCTCTCAAAACGCCACCACAGCCTCCACCACGCCCCAACCCAACCCTACCCCTTACCCAAACCCCACAACCCTCCCAGACGCCCTCGTAGACTTCATACGCGACAACGCCAAACCACTCCACATCTACCGTGGCACATTCGCTGGCATCTACCCCGAACGGCCCGACACACCGGACTGGCGCAATGCCACCCAAGGTTCCGCGACTGGAAACACTTGCATCACAACCGACGACGTAACCTCCAAAGAAACACTTGTCTTCTACGTCGGCAAAACGAAGTTCAGCCTTGAAGTCAACACAGGTTTACCAAACCTGAGACCATTCGTCTCAGGCAGGAACTTCAACGGCAAGCCAACAAAGTGGGGAACACATAACACGTACCCAAACTTGAGGTTTGCAGGTTATGGGTCCAGTGGAGCACCACGAGTATGCAGCCTTATAAACCTTTGACATACAGCACTTGAAAGGACAGAGAGAGATGGAAAAGATAGTCGGTAAGACATTCCCAGTCGGGTCAAAACTTGAAAAGGCTGAATATGTGGGCTGCACCTTCGGCTCGGACTGCAAATTCAGCTCGGACTGCACCTTCGACTTGGACTGCACCTTCGACTCGGGCTGCAAATTCGGCTCTTACTGCACATTCGGCTCGGACTGCACATTCGGCTCGGCCTGCACATTCGGCTCGGCCTGCACATTCGGCTCTTACTGCAAATTCAGCTCGGACTGCACATTCGGCTCGGCCTGCGAATTCGGCTCGGCCTGCACCTTCGGCTCTTACTGCAAATTCAGCTCGGACTGCACATTCGGCTCGGCCTGCGAATTCGGCTCGGCCTGCACCTTCGGCTATTCCTGCAAATTCAGCTCGGGCTGCAAATTCGGCTCTTACTGCACCTTCGACTCGGGCTGCAAATTCGGCTCGGGCTGCAAATTCAGCTCGGACTGCACATTCGGCTCGGACTGCACCTATCTAGGAAAGCCCTTTACAAAGCTATTCCAGATTCAAAATCTGGATGGTTCAGGGCGATCTCTAAACATCTTAATTGGAGAAACCTCCTACGTAGAGGCTGGATGTTTCTTTGGTACTGTAGAAGAATTCACGATCAAAGCAGTATCTGAAGGGAAGTCAAGTTATGCTGCTATAGCAGCTTTTGTAGCAGCAATCAAAGGAAAGGAAAACTTATCGTAAACAGCAAAACAAACCCTACACATTCTTAACTCAAAAATCTTCAAATCATGGCACATATCAAAATCACTCAAGCACAAGCAGAAGCTCTTTACGACGCTCGCAGTTCAGTAGCTAAGAAAACCATCAAGCGAAAGCTCTTTGCCGAAATCCGCAAAGAGCACGGCATCCCCAAAACCACAAAGATCAGTGCGGTCATCTTAGACAACGGGCCAGATTACTTGAAGTTGCGGGCTGGGAAGGGTGGCAGGTTCCTGGATAACGGCTTGGTTGAGGCTCCAGTCACCCCAGTCACCCCAGTCACCCCAGTCACCCCAGTCACCCCAGTCACCACACCGGAGGCTCCACCGGCAAAAGCCTTGCCTGTCAAGACCGTTCAAGTGAAAAAGCCTGCGGCAAAAGCCAAACCAGAAAAAGCCTTGCCTGTCAAGACTGCTCAGGTGAAAAAGCCTGCGGCAAAAGCCAAACCAGAAAAAGCCTTGCCTGCAAAACAGGTCAAGTCCGCTGAAAAGCCAGCTAAAAGCGTTCAACCTGCGGCAAAAACCCTGCAGCCAAAACAGGTCAAGTCCGCTGAAAAGTCCGCAAAAGCCATCCCTGGGCACTCCATCACGAAATCTACCGCCCACAACATTGAAATCCGCGCCACCATCAATGGCGTGCGAACCCGCCTTGGCTGGGCCTCTTCTGAGAAAGACAAAGAAAGGGTGATTGCAGCGGCGAAGGCCAACGCAGCGTAACCTACCGACCACAGACAGCGCCTACACAACAGGCGCTGTCCACAAAAACGCTCAACATTTAAAGGAACAACTCATGGCTTGGGACGACCTATCCTATAATCAGCGGGCATCAGCAGTAAGACCTACCCATAAGTCTCACAATGTGACTTGGTGGCGGCGAGAAGCGGCTCGACTGATCGACGGCACGTACAAAACAACTGAAGTTCTTAACGAAGTTAACCAGCACCACCCTGTTTACGCACACATTTCTAGCGTAGACAACAAGCTTGTGGCATACACACCTGACAGGGTAGCTGGCGAGGCAGACCGACAAGTGCGAATTAGCTTGGGACGACTGCTCAACAAGCTCTACCCTTGTTATTCTGACGAGACGATCAAGTCAAAAGTAGAACTGCATGAGGCAGAAATAAGTCCTGACGTTAGATTCTTGATGTATGAAGACATTGTTGATGTGTATATGACGGAGACTTTTTCTAAGTCATGCATGGCACAATATGAAAATGAGCGTAAAGGTTGGACAAGAGCGACACACCCAGCGAACGCATACAAGACACAATACATCAAACTTGCTGTACTATACGTCGAGAATAAGCCAGCAGCGCGTTGTCTTGTGATTGACCACCCTGAGAAAAAAGGCAGGATTCGCACTTACGGAAATAGGACACTTGATAGGTGGTTGGATAACAACGGGTGGCCTTTAACGGATTTTCAAGGTATGACCTTTAATACTGTACGGCTGCAAGACGGTGAGGTCGAATCGCTGGACGGTCATTATGCTGTGCCGTACCTGGACCAGAATGGGCAGAGGGCAGAGAGTGCCACTTGCTCAGTGGCTCTTGTGGACGGTGTGTTGACATGCCTACGAGGAAGCACAAGGCAGAAGATGATAAACCTTGGCTGCCATATTTATTACGGCTCCACGGCAGGTAATGTCTACTTGAAGAATTTTAGTACAGAGGATAGTAGGTTCACATGCCCTGTAACAGGCACGCAAGTTAACAAACTCGAGGAGGCAACAGTAACCGTGTGGTTAAACGGCGAAATAACAGAGGCAAGCCAAACGATATCCTCACTTGAGGGTTGGGTTGAAGCAGGACACCTGAGGCGTACTCATCACTACACACAAAAAAGCTTGTGTGTTAGTGTGAATGGAGTGTGGTATTTCAATTCGGAACAGAATCTGTATGTTTACGGTATATATAAACTTGACAGTGAGTTTTATTCAAATGAAGATTACTCGTTAACTAACGGAATAGTTACGACGGTTTCTGGGAAAGCTATCAGAGCTGTAGATGCGGTAGTCTACGCGACAACTGAGGGTAAGAAGTATAAGCACAAGACAGAGGTGACTAAAGCTGACGTGCGACTTGCTGGACTTGACGAGGGAAGAAAGATTTACGCAGCTCCTGGAGTAAAAGTACTGCGGACGGTATCTGGTGCGAAGGTTACGATGGCAACGCACAATGTTGTTGAGGTGTGGGACGGTCAGATTCAGTATGTTAAAGGCCTTGGGAAGTTTAACTTTGTTGGTACTAACCGTTATACACACAAACGGCAAGAGAGCGAGATGGTCAAGGCACTTGAGATTCGCGGCGTTGAGTGGCTTACGGGTATGTCACCTGATGATGCTATTGGACATACCAGGGTAGCGAACCTGTATTCAGGTAGCTACTCACCAGGTTTGGTTAAATATGCTAAGTCTATAGGACGTTCGTATTTAATTTACAATTACGATATACGCCAAGCACCCTTGGCCGTGAAGGTAGAATACATGCAGGCTGTCTGTAGACAGTACATGTATAACCGTGTGGAAAGCGAGAAGCAAAACCAAGTACGGAAGTACGTGGAATTGTTATATGCAGAGGCTTCGGCAGTTGAGTACCCAAACTGTGTAAAGACCTTGGAGGTTGTTCAAGGCACAGAAGCACAGACTCTGCAAGGCACAGAAGCACAGACTCTGCAAGGCACAGAAGCACAGACTCTGCAAGGCACAGAAGCACAGACTCTGCAAGGCACAGAAGCACAAGTCAGAACCTTGGAAACCTATCATGTTGTTTGATAACCAAATTGAAGTACCAGTCCCAGCGACAGTTGACCCACTCCTGTCCACAATCCTGTCCACAAAACGGGCACACACATCGACTGGTGACACGAACTTTCGTCTGTGGCTCCACGCTATCTTGAAGTCAATGGGGTACACACCACAGGCATTCCCAGAGGGCTGTCTCGTGGTGACGACGGACGAAAAGTCCGACACGCTGTTTTCATGCCACATCGACACGTGTCACGGAACGCAGGAGTCTGACGGAACACCTCAGCAGCTTGCATATGACCCTGGGTTTGGTGATCTTTTCCTGTCTGACAAGTCCAAGTCTGGCTGTCTAGGTGCGGATGATGGAGCAGGTATTTACATCCTGTTGAAGATGATCGCAGCGAAGGTACCCGGCTCTTACATCTTCCACACAGGGGAGGAGCGCGGCGGGCTAGGTGCTTATGCGGTCCTGTCAAAGAAGCGTGACTGGCTTGACCAATTCAGCCGCGCAGTGGCGTTTGATCGTGCCGTACAGCGTGGCGAAGCGCCAGAGGTGATCGTCACCCAAGGCGGTCTCGCCTGCGCCTCTACGGAGTCAGCCTTGGCCCTGTGCAAGGCGCTAGACGCTGGCGGTACGTTCGAGAAACCTTGGGTCGTGTCCCACCGTGGGAGCTTCACCGACACGAAAGTCTACTGCACCATCATCCCAGAATGCTTCAATGTGGGGGTGTTCTATGCGAATCAGCACACACCAGATGAGTGGTTGAGTGTGGCTGGACTTGAACAGTTGTTGCAGGCAGTCTTGAAGATCAAGTGGGATGACCTGCCTGTTAAGCGGGATGCAAAAGCAGCACAAAAGTTGGCTTGGGACACGAAGAAGCCAAAGACAGGTTATATGAAGTCTTACACAGACAAAGACCTGTTCAGCTCTGTAAGTAAAGCGCCGAAGGGCGGTTATTCGACTGAAGCCGACCCGTTCAAGTGGAGTATATCTACAAGTAAAGTAGAACCTGATGAAGACTATGGAGACACTTTTGAAGACCTACGCTTGATGTGCGAGGAAACACCAGAAGATGCAGCGCTGTTTATCGCAGAGTTGCAAGTCAAAGTCGCTGGGCTTGAGGCTCAGAACGAAAAATACAAAAAATTGATGGGGTTTTAAATGGAAGAGATTGTTGCTTTTCACGACCGTAATGAGATTGAGTTGCCCCACCTTGGCATTACCGTCAGGGTTTTGCTGGCGGTGGCGGCTGAAGCCGGAAGGGTAACAGGACGAAAGACTTGGGCTTTGAAATACAAGAATGCCACAGTTGGCACTGTACGAGTAAAACTTGACAATTGAAAGGAAACATATGAGTGACCTGCAATCTGCCATTATCAAGGCAGTATCTTTCAAACCACAAATAGAGCGTATATGGCTCTACCTGAAAGACCATCCAGACAGCTCAGCGAAACGTGTCAGGACAGAGTTGAAACTGGACTCAGCTTCGACCATTCTTTCTCAACTTGAAGATCGAGGTATGGTCACAAGTTCCTTGTTTTATGATAACTTTGGAACTCGTAAGGTTTACAGAGTTGTAGGTAAGACTTACGAGATGCTACCAAGGAAAGTTCGTAATGTAAAACCGGAGCCAGAGACGACGCCAAGGCAGTCAAAACTTGACAGCATGACCATCAAAGAAGCCCGCGAAATGTGGACCCAACTTGACAAGTTTTTCAGTACTATGACAGCCTCAGAGATTAGTGAAACATGGGCACAACTCAACAAAATGTTTAAAGGAAATCAAAATGCCTGATATTAAGTCTGAAATTCGCACCGTAGACGGTAAACAATACCGTGTCCGCATTGTTGCAGACGATGCGGCTGAGCCGCCGTGGTTAAATAGTGACTGCCACGGTGTAGTTGTTACTCGAAATGAGTGGAACATTAGAGCGGCTGACTGCAAGTTGTTGACGTACAACACCGTATATGACTTCACAGCGAGCCGCAAGAAAGCTCTTGAGGTGTGGGGACTTGACCCATCTGACGTTGAAGACGCAGTGCAAGACGACTACAAGCACCTAAAAGCCTACGTAGACGGTGAGTGGGGGTACGTTGGCGTAATTGTCTCTCCAGTGGTGGAGAAAGAGTCTCTATTCGGCATTGAGTCAAATGAGGAAGCGTACATAGAGTCGGTGATTGGTGAGCTTATCAAAGATTTACAGGAGCAAGCAAAATGAAGACACGTTCTGGAAAAGACATTTATGGCGACAATTACGTCACGTCAACAGAGACGTTCAAGATAGGTGAGACCCTGTGGGAGTTTGATCTAACGACGAAGAAGCGCGGCAAGAACCTTGTGACTTCAGCGACAGCAAGTCGAATCAACGGCATGTCAAAGATTCACCGCCTGTTCTCAGACTACAGCGAGCGAGTGGCGGTTAACCCAGGACGGGCGACAGTCAAGGCACTTGAGGCTCAGCAAGCCTCAGTGGACTTTGGCAAGCTCATGCAAGACGCAATCGCTCACACCGAGAAACTTGAGAAAACAGACTGCGCTCATTGAAAGGACAAATCATGAAACTTGAACTGAACCTCAAATCAGTAGAAGACCTGGTGGATACCTACATAGAACAAAAGAGTCAGATTGACGTGTTGCTGGCTGAACTTGACGACTTGGCAGACTCACTCAAGCGGCTCGGTGCTGGAGACTGGGCAGGGACTAAAGGCACTGTCAAGGTTTCACACGTCGCCGGACGTAGCGCGACAGACTGGACCGCAGTACGAATGAGGGTACTTGTACCTCAAGAGATCGTCGATTCCTGTACGAAAGTCGGAGCGCCAGCGTTGCGACTCACAGTAGAGAAACCTTGACTGTAGTTTACTTACAACACTGAAAGATAAAATGAAATTTATGCGAATCCTGCGACACCCTACTGCGGCTGAGTTGGTGTCTGACATGATCATTACCGCTGAAAAAGAGATGGAGGACGCAGAGCGTCAACTCGTACTTGCGACAGACACACTTGCAACTGCAACTGCCTCTGTCGAGTTTCACAAGGCACGGCTTGAACGACTACGATCACAAATCCGACAGGAGGAAACCTTGTAAAAATATTTTGCAAGTAGACCAAAACAGAGTTATAATACTCACACGCTACTGAGACTTCTCTGTAGCGGCTCAACAACCGACCGTTTATCTTGAAAGAATCGTCATGCAAATCGTCAAATCTACCCGTGCAGTTCCTGCTCTCGTTCGCAACTTCGGTACCCGTGAGGGTTCCGACAAGTATGGTCTGAAGAGCCTCCAACCTGGCGAGTGTATCGAGACCAATGACTTCATCGACAGCGCCAAGGCCGCTGCGAAGTTGACCTCTGCAGTCTCCGCATTCAAGAAGCGTACCAACTCCCCACACAAGTACAGTGTGCGTCAGTACAGCGTGGACGGCGTACAACACGTTGGCGTGTTCTGCATCGCAGCAGAGGCCGCTGAAGCCGCCTAATCACTCAAGGTTGAGTGTGTAGAAGAGAGGTGCAACCTGCACCTCTCTTCTTTTTCGTCTAGACGAAGCGTTTTCGTCTGTTTAATGTAGGTTAAAGTGTATGTTTAACCCAAAGCGTCCAGCGTCACGTTTACCTATTTTGCTACTGGCATTAGCACTTGCATATACTGCTGGTTTTTATCGTGCAGGCTCACTGGCAGGGCAGAAAGTAGGCGACCTTGTACGGGACGCTGAAATCAAAGGAATATCACAAGGTCTTGCGAATCAAGACTGGAAAGATCACGCGAAGTCTGATCAAGTTTTCACAGACAAGTTGTGCAGTGCTTGGTGGTTCGATCTAGAGCATACTGATCGAAAGATCAGGTTAACAAATAAACCCAAAAGATTATGAAACTTTCGACTCAACAGGCACAAGCAATTGACGCTGTGAACAAGTGGAAGAATACGCATCACAAAGTATTTGTGCTTACTGGAAGCGCAGGTACTGGAAAAACAACAATTGCAAAACATTTAGCGACAGAGAACACGATCTTCGCAGCGTTTACTGGGAAAGCAGCCAATGTTCTAACGAGCAAGGGATGCCCAGCGTCAACGCTACACTCTCTACTGTACAGAGCAACGCTGAACGAAACGACAGGCATTTGGAGCTTCTCGCTAAATCACGATAGCCCTATAAAACTAGCGGACATGGTGATTCTTGATGAAGTGTCGATGGTAGGGACACAGTTGGGCGAGGACCTTCTGAAACTTGCAAGGAAGGTGTTGGTACTGGGTGACTCGCACCAGCTACCACCAATCGGAGAGACACCGTTCTTCGTCCTGAGCCAGCCAGATTTCAACCTAACGGAGATTCACAGGCAAGCGGCAGATTCTCCTATCATCTACCTTGCAACCCTGGCACGGGAGGGTGAGCGAATCACGCCTGGAACCTACGGTAATTGTCGGGTTCTCAAGAATCGAGAGTTCACCACTGAGGCCATCGGTCTACATGACCAGGTGCTTGTGGGGCGCAACAACACGAGAGAGTCACTCAACCGACGCTACCGCAAGACGTTCACTGACGAGCTTCGGCCACTTGTGAGCGACAAACTGATTGCACTGGCGAACAACCGAGAACGAGGATACCTCAACGGCTCACTGTGGAAAGTAGTAGAGTCAATTTACGACTCAGACGCTGTAAGCCTGAAGGTCGAGGACAACAGCAAGTTGCTGAACCTACTGGTGTTCAACGAGTTTTTCACCGGAGAAGAGGCAGATTTGACGTGGCAAAAGAAACGCCAATGCGATAACTTCACTTATGGCTATGCCATCACGACACACAAGGCGCAAGGTTCGCAGTGGGACAAGGTTCTTGTTGTAGATGAATCCCACGTCTTCAAAGAAGATAGCAAGAAGTGGCTATATACGGCCATCACAAGGGCGGCAGAGTCAGTGACGATTTACGTCTAATAACTTACAGGAACATGAAATGTCGATCATTCAGCAACTCACAGACGCCTACATTGAGGCTGTCTACTTCACAGAAGACACGCCCGACAACGATAACCCTCCAGATGCAAGGCTATCAAAGCGTGACAAGATGCATGCATACGTCTCATGCAGAAACTTTTACGACGCTTGCAGAGAACTTGATATAGACATGTCAAACACCGCGCAGATGGGGCATGACTTATGGATAACACGAAATAGACATGGCGTAGGATTCTGGGACAGACCAGAAGTATACGGAGAAACGAATGCAAAGATTCTGACGGCTATCTCACTTGCAATGGGAGAGCACAATGTAGAGTTTGTTTCAGGAGACGAAGATGCTTAATTTCTGGGTATATAGACTGTACCGTACAGACATGGTTGAGAATTGGTCAAACAAGGAAGACCCTGGAAAACTTGAGCCACAAGACACGGTGCTTGCTGAGGTTATTGTGGCAGACCCGTCAGATAATTTGACTATGGGTGGTACTGGCAAGGATGGTTGGTACCACCAATATGATTCGTATGAAGCCTACTACTGTCACCGCTTCTTTGAGAAGGATTTTGACAAGCATGGGTTATGGTCTGACTGCAAGGAATACAAGATTGACTCTGTGAGTCTGAACGATCTGCTGTATGAAAGTAGGAGCCTCAGTAATCGCACTGCAAGACGGTAAGCTGTCACGGTCCTATACAGGAATCGTCACGAAAACACACAACGGGCACCACCTGACTGTGAAAATTGACGATGGTGCAGAGACTTTATTAGTCAGGTTGAGAAAAATACCACGCAAGCACGGCAGACCCTCCTGGAGAGGCGGCTTGTGGCAGGTTGGGCAGAAGATACTGAAATGTTCTGTCCTTATTTCCTCGTGTTAACCGAAAAGAAGTACGTTAAAGAACTTAACTGGAGACCTAAATGGCAAAACTGACGGTAAAAATTAAAGAAGCTAGGACACACTTTTCAGCTCTAAAAGGATTGACACTTGTCAGTGTAGAGCGTTATGACCCATATTTTGATGCGTCTGCTCAGGACGACATTGCTAGAGATAACAACGAAGAACTACGCATGACTTCAACGTGTGGTAAGGAATTCGTGTTGAAGCATAAGCAAGATTGCTGTGAGAGTGTTAGCATAGAGTCTATAGTTGGTGACCTACAAGACTTGGTAGGTAGCCCTATTTTGGTAGCTGAAGAATCAGCAAGCGAAGGTCACGGTGAGTCATCTACCTGGACATTTTTCAAACTTGCTACAGTCAAGGGTTGGGTTGACATTCGATTTTTCGGTGAGAGCAACGGATACTACAGTGAGAGCGCGTACTTGTACGTTACACTTGACGCCACCGAAGACGAGTTTACACCTGTAGTTATGGCAAGTCGCATTGGAGTAAGGCACGTCAGTGGCGAATGCATATGTCAAGACAATATCTACGGTATCAAGGGCTTTCCGTTTAAACACGAAGGTATTTGGATTCACCTGGTCAAAAACAAAGTTGTATTCTCAGAAACTGAGTGTATAAAATGAAACACCTGTATGTAACTTTCACTGATTAACTCATCATATTGGAGAAACTAAATGGTATATGACTTTGACAATAACAATAACGAGCTTGAAATACCCCACAGTCCTGTGGTGGAATTGAGAGACTACTTCGCGGCGAAGGCGATGCAGGGCATTATCCAAGAGTACAGTGAAAGTCATTTCGCGTCATGCGCAAAAATAAGTTACGCGATGGCTGATGCAATGTTGGAGGCTCGCAAATGAGCAAGTATAAGCTTCAAGTACACTAACATGACTGCATTGAACCTATCAAGATTTACTTGAGCAGATTTAAACATAAAAGGAAATGCAATGCACACACAGGCACCTTGGACATTTGAACCTAACAACGGAGACGACTGCGGAATGATCGTCGGAAAGACAAGAGTTGTCTGTGACTTTGTAGATGACCCAATACCGGAAGACGCCACCCTGATAGCGGCAGCGCCACAACTCTTGCTAGCCCTGAAGTTGCTGAAAACCTGGGATTTCGGAGCATCTGTCAATTCAAAGTCTCAAGAGGGCTCCTATGACTCAGCCTGTGCTATGGCAAGGGCGGCAATTCAGAAAGCAGAGGGTGTATGAGTACACATAACATCCGAAAGCAGGACATTTCCGTCAATAGAAACCAGGCAGGTTACTGGGTTTTGTCAACCATCCACGATGGGTATTTTGAAAAGTACGTGTCTGACGGCTCTCTGAAGGCTGCTCGGACTGAGTTCATACTTAGGCTTCGTGCAAAACAACCTGGAGTAAACCAATGAACCAGCAAATACCAAGGGACGACATGAGTGACATGTCACACACACCTGTTACCGTTTGTGTAGCTATGAGCGAGTCTGGAACTTTTCTTTCTGCCTTCGCGGATACACATTGGCTACAAGAGGAGAAGAAACACCAAGAACTGCTAAAGCAAGTCCGGGAGGATAAACAGCTTTGGACAGTGAGGTACATCAGGACTTCAATTCAATATCCAATTTCAAACGAGGTGCAGCCGTATCCACATATGGCCGCACGTATCAAAGAGCTTGAATGTGAGAACGAAACTAATGAGCGAAACCTAAACCAACTGACTGATGAACTTGCTGATGCTAGGCGTGAGAACGCAGAACTTCGCAAGGATGCGGAACGGCTGTACAGGCACATCAAGCATATGGACAATAAGATTTCATCGGCAGAGAGTTGTCTGCGGACACTTGACGAACGTATCGAGGAACTTGAGGCACGACTCAATGCGAAACCCTGACAGCCCTTGCATAGGTGTCTGCACAACCCTTTACGATGAAGTCTGTAAGGGTTGTGGTAGAACTTACCTCGAAGTTTCAAATTGGAACTCCATGAGCCAAACAGAGAAAGATTCTGTTTGGTCTAGAATCAGAACAGAAGGCACTGCCTGGGCCTTCACAACCTATCAGGAGCGTCTTAATGACAAAGCTGGTTCTTCTACGAAATGACGAATGGCACCTATTTCATGACAGGCAGAGGGTCCTGTCAGTGACAGTGCCGTATGAAGAATTCGAGGATAAGAAGATAATACTTGAAACACTTGAAGACTTCCGAGTAAATACAAACAAGGTTGACATAAATGAATAACCTACAGTTTTTCTCTGTTTTATCGTCAGTCTACATGGCCTCTGCATTGGGTAAAGAATCTATTTACCCTGCCACCATGTTTGGAATACTGTCTATTGTTGAGTTCATCGTCGTGTACATTAAAAGGAAATAAAATGGAAAACGTAGTTTGCCTACCGGCAAAACCTGACCAGAATTGTAAGAATTGCAAGCACTGGCTAGAAAACAATTCAGGCGAAGCAAGCATCGTTACAATGCTTGACTCAACCGACGAAGAGTGTTTCTATGCGGCAAAGGTAACAAACACGCTAGACAGTCTAAAGTCAGACAAGCAAGACCTTGAAGAAGACATTAAGGCCCTGCTGAATGCTTTTCAAAAGAAGTACAATGTACATATTCATGCAAGTGTGCTGACACATGAGCAGGCTCACATCAAGAAAGTAAGTGTATGTATAACCTTGTAAACCCGGCTCTCAATGAGCCGCAATACACATTGAATAAGGATGGCTCAGTTGCTGTAGCTAAGACCTACTACTGGAACACTCGAACGCAAGAAGCCCCCAAAGGTGTTAAACTCCAGTTATTGACTAAGTACGGAGTTGCTATCTACGGCGTGCTTACGAAAGAAACCACACAGGAATTCATAGCATGGGCACCTCTACCTAGAAGACCTGATGACTTACAGAAAACTACACAGATCAGAGATTCTACAGCTTGAGCTGGTTCTAGCTTCGGCGCTTGTAGACTCTATGCAAGGACTTGATAGTGAGTGGCATAAGAGTATTATAGACTTGGCCAAAGTCTTCTGTGTATTGGTTGATAACAACCTACCGAAGTCAGCACTAAAAGACAAGCACATCATAAAAACATATGAAAAAACTTTAAGGAAAATAAACATGCATACGTTCAGTCTTACTGTATCAAAAATGGAGCAACTTCGATGAAGAAAGCTTACGCGGTACGTCGAGGAACAACAATGTTTGCAGCCCTACAAGCCCTACAGTCTGGTGAGCAAAACATCTCAACGCTGGTGTCTGACCTACAGAAGTCTATAAGCTCACTGCGGCATAGGTTTTTCGTGGACGTTTTGCTTCCGCAGGGGCTTGAGGAAGGCTTGCTGGTTCTGTCCGGTGAGACTGTCAGCATCACATCACGAGGTCGGACCCTGCTTTCTGAAGTCAACGAGCGGAGCCTCAAGGAAGAGATTAAAGAGAACAGAGAAAAGGTAAAATCAAACCTTTTTGTACCCTCACGTGATACTTACGTACCTGAAAAGTACCATGCACGTCCAGGGTCTATGGACTACATGAACTGCAATTCAATCATCAACGGAAAATCAACACCTTACCACATCAAAAATGTCTGACCAGTTCAAGCCCATGCGCTCCTGCGCCCCTGAAGAAAAGTTCCCCATCACGTTCCCCAAGATGGCAAGCCTGAAACTTGACGGCATTCGAGTCTGCAAGTTCGAGGGCAAGACACGCACAAAATCTGGAAAGCCTCTGCCGAACCTACACATTCGCAAGTTCATTGAGGACAGCGTACCTGAAGGCTTTGACATGGAAGTGATCAGTGGAGACCCACTTGCGCCTGACTGCTATAAAAAGACATTCAGTGCGGCGATGACAATTGAAGGTGAACCAGAGTTCACACTCTATGTGTTTGACTGCTGCAACGACTTGAAATCGTTTGCCCTGGAGCGATTCCGAAACATCTCGGCAGCTTATGCTTTCTTGCCAGATCATATCAAGGCAAAAATCCGTGTGGTTGAGCAACGGTTTGTTCACAACCAGGCAGAGGTTGACGACCTCTATTCCGAGGTGCTTGAATCCGGGGCCGAAGGCTTGATTCTGAAAGACCCGACAGGCCAATACAAGTACGGTAAGTCATCATCAAAGCAGCAGACTCAACTCAAGCTGAAGCCAGACGCCGACGATGAGGCTTTGATCGTAGGGGCTTATGAAGGTCTGACAAATAACAATGAAGCATTTACAAACGAAGTAGGTGAGACCAAGCGTTCTACGCACGCTGAGAACAAGACACCAAACGGACGACTTGGAGGGTTCAACGTAGTCAAAGACGGAATTGACTTCAAGGTTGGACCAGGTAAGTTCACACACGACGAACTAAAGGTGATGTGGGATGCCTATGTGCTAGATAAGTCAACACTTGAAGGCAAGTACATCAAGTTCAGGCATCTGGGATACGGAGCTGACGTTAGACCTAGGCACCCACGTGCACTTGGATTCAGAGACGTAATAGACATGGAGCCACTCAATTGAATTTTGATCACCTCAACAAATTCTATTGGGGTGAGAAGCACCCCAAGTCTTACGTGATTGACGGCAAGGGAGTTGGCTTGCTGGCTCCGAAGGACTTTGCCTCATTCAACATCATGCTGGCAGCGGCAGGGTTCCAGTTGGACACTCTTGACGATCACCAAGTTGCGATTGGGTACTGGGTACCAGCACTGGCCCTGGCAAACACGCCACACGACGCCAATAGCTCGCTGGGTGAAATGGGGTGCCTGCTGGGGCCGCTGGCGTTTCCTGGGCTGCTTGTCAAGCTCCGAATCAACACAGACTTCAGTCGTCACGTCGTCAGAAACATCGAAAAACGATTCGGGGCGGTAGCATGAAGTACCGTGAATGGAGTGCCGCTTATGGTTTTGCCGCCAAAAGCGGGTTCGAGTTGACCAAACTCCAGATTGTTGACGTTGAGAACATGCTTTTGTGGGACAACTGCAAAAACTTCTCGGAGGTGGGCTGCGGCAAGACAGCCATGAGCACAGTCGTAGCGCTTATGCGAGGCAACAAGCAAAAACTTGTGATCGTCCCTCCAATTCTCATAACACCTTGGGCAAGCTGGCTTGTCAAGGTATCTGACGGTGTTCTGACTTACAGGGGAACACCAAAGCAGAGGGCAGTGATGGATATTAAAAATGCTCACTGGATAATTTGCTCACATGCGATTTTCAGAGATGATTTTGACAAGTTGGAAAAGAATCTAAGTACTTCACTTGAAGTCATAGTAGACGAAGCTCACTTTCTAAAGAACCACTCATCTCAATTATTCAGAAAGGTAGCTAGACTTGTCTCGTAGCCTACAACTTTTAACAGGAACACCTGTTAACAAGCCTACAGATGCGTATGCTTATATAAAATTGTGTCAGCCTACAACATATAGGTCGTATACACAGTTTACAAATATACATGTAGAGGAATATGACTTTTTTGGGGCACCTACAAAGTTTACAAACATTGAACTATTGAAGAAAAACCTTGAGCTGTTTTCAGTTAGCAGGACTAAGGAAGAAATGCATGGGTACAACATAAAGCCAATCTATCCTGACTGCACGTATGAGTTGTCATCTGGGCATTATAAGCTGTATAAACGAATTGTGGAAGAACAACTTTTGCTATTCGATGATGGAAGCAAGATTGACGCAACTTCTGTGCAGAAGTTGAGACACGCTCTGCAGCAGGTTGTGGTCAATTATGACTTCTTCTCTAATGACGCTACAAACAGGAGTGCAGCATATGATCTGATTGATATTACACTAGAGAGTACAAGGTGTGCTGAAATTGATAGATCAAAGTTAATAATCTGGACGAAGTACAAGAGAACCTCTGGCTCTGTATTGAGTTATGTAAATGCAAAAGGTGTAAAAGCTGTAGCAGCTTACGGGCTTGCAGACAGCGAAGCCTCCATAAAAGCGTTTATGGAAGATTCAGAAACACGGGTATTGGTGGCACAGTATCAGAGTGCATCTGCCGGTCTTAATCCACAGCACGTATGCTCAGAAGCTCTGTTTCTTGAGCTTGACACTGTGCCACTCTACATTCGACAAAGTTGTGGTAGACTAGATAGGGTAGGGCAAACAAAAGCGCCAACTCTGCGGTTTGCTGTAGCTAAAGGAACTGTGCAAGAAGGCTTATTAGCCAACCTGCTTAAGAATGATGACATGGTTTCTAAAATTGAACCGACAAAAACAGGGTTGAGGGCGATGCTCCTCGGAAATTCAACCTGACACGCCGCGATTCTGGTTTAGAATCGCGCCTCCAAACATTTCGAGATTTTAAACATGCTTTTCAACGCACAAAATGCCTTAGAGGCGGCGGTGGCCGACGCTGCAATGGCCCATGCAGAACCTGACACGCAAGAGCGGTGGGATGCCACCCAAGCTGGGCACAGGTGCATGGTCTACCCTGGCAAGAGGTTGGTGATATACCGCCTGTTCCTCGGCAAGCCAGAGATTCAGGACACGTTCACGCAGATAGATGTAGACCTTGATATAGCCCTTGGTTTAGGGTCTAAGTGGGAGTCTTCAGACAGCACTATTACATACGTAGATCACGAGCCGGCTGAAATTTATCCAGGCATATTCATTTGGCACCCACAGAAGTCAACGCTTGAACGTGTAACACTGAAAAACAAGAAAACATCTATACGAATGAGTTTGCTTCTGCGAATGCCACACCACCCAGAAATTCACCATGAAGGTTGCACATACGTCCTTGAAGAGAATATCTTTAACAACGTGTGGGGCAACAAGTGAGCACAAAACTCTACAAATACTATCAGAAAACAGGTGGGTCTGAGGACTGGAAGGCAGTCCATGCTGAGAAGGACTTGTCAGAAGTAAGCCCTACCTTCGTAACAGTACTTAGCCTTGACCGTCTGCTAGATGGAACTGAGACACGAGAAGAACTTGATGCTGTAAAGTACCTTGGTCCTCTCTACTTCGATCTCGACAGCGCAGATATTGAAGAATCCATAGCCGGTGGGAAGAAGCTACTAGATAAACTAACCAAGGCGGGTCTGGAAGAGAGCCAAGTAAGCATTTTTCTTTCGGGCAAGAAGGGTTTACACTTCACTATTGAGCCTTCAGTGTTCATAGCCAAGGTTGTTCCAGTAGCCAGACTTCCAGCCATATATAAGGAAATAGCATTTGACTTGGCTGTAAACACACTAGACTTTGCTGTCTACACTGCAAAGCGTGGTCGCATGTTTAGGACATGCTACAACCAGCGTGAGAACGGTAACTACAAAGTACCTATTACAGTCGAAGAACTGAACAGTCTGACGGCTGAGTCATACGAGGCACTCTGCAAGTACCCACGTGTTGCTCGCACAGCCAATGCAACCTACAACGAGGAATTCTCACTCGTATTCGACAAGGCACAGCAGAAAATCTCCAGCATAAAAAAGCGCAAGCCGAAGGTGACTGACCGTCAAACCTTGGTGAAGCTCCTGCCGGACGTTCAACGCATCCTCAAGTGTGACGGCCTTGCAGACTTGGGGTTCAACAAGCTGGCGATTCAACTTGCTGTATTCGCCAGGGAGTCGAACTGGGGCGCAGATGAGCTTGTGGAGAATGCTCAAGAACTTGTCAACAAGCACGTGTCAGACGGACGCTACAGTACTCCTCGCAAGCGTGAGCACGAGCTTCGTCGTATGTTCGACTACGTTCATGACAATGAAGCCTACACGTTCGATGAGCAGATGTTAAAGTCGTGTTTGTCAAAGAAAAAGATTTCATTGAACGACATTGCTGAGGAGTCTGACGAAAGCTTTGAAGATGAAGATATAGTAAGGTCTATTTTCAAGGCTGGCAACTGTTACAGGGCAGCAGCTACTACAGTTGATGGGGCCACAAAGCGAATCTCAAACTTCATATTCAAAAACATTGAGGTACTGTGGAGTCCATTTGAACGGCAAATTGCTCAGATAAGCGCAACGGTCCTTGGCAATGATGTTATACTAACACCTAAGTCTTTTACAGCATCAGCAACTCTACAAAACTCTGTAGCTGCTTGCGGTGGCTCATTTACAGGAACTGATAACCATGCAAGAGAGCTTTTAGACATGATTTCAGAACAAACACCTTCGTCCTATGCTATACACAGCGAAGGACTTAATATGGTAAATCTGCCAGCACACCCAGACAAGGACGTATCAACAAGACACTTCCTTGTCTGGGCTGATAGGTTTACGCTTGTAAAGCCTCCATGGCTAGAGGACTATGAAGTTGACCTGAAGTTTGTAGGGCTTGAGGATACCAGGGGCCTGTACCGTACAGACTTGACACGTGGCCCAAGTCTGCAGGACTTCTTTAGCAGCCAGTCGAATAGACTGCGTGCAGCCTTGATGCTAAAAAACATGTTCACGTGTGCCTCCCCACTCACAGTGGGGCGAATGCTTGGATGGATGGCAGCAGCGCATTACAAGGCTATATTCCAGAAAACATACGGTAAGTTCCCTATGTTACATGTGTACGGAATGTCAGGGCTTGGAAAGACTGAGTTTACATCCAGCTTCCTAAAGCTATTCTATCTACATGAAGAACCCCGAATGGTGACTCCGGCAACCACACCGTTTGCCTTTTCACAGCTCATGGGGGCTTCTGCAAGCATTCCTCTGTTGCTTGACGAGTGGAAACCGTCAATGCAGCCTTCGACGGTCACTGAGAAGTACAGGGCTTTGTTCCGGGACATTTACAACGGCAAGGGTCAGTTGCGAGGCGGCGGAAACAAGACCAATGCATCTCTGGCAGCACTCACCAGCGTGCCACTATCAGCACCTCTGATCTACGTCGCGGAAGCACCGGAGACAGAGCCTGCGATTGTTGAGCGCAGCATCATGGTACCGTTCAAGCGTGGTGGAGGGACTGTGCAGGGACTTGCTCAGTCCATCGCCTTTGCTGAGTACAAGGATAACCTTGATATTTGGTCAGTCGTAGGTCGCCATATCGCAGCGTCAGCAGTCATGTCTGACTTTGAGGAAGAGTTCAAGCCTGAATTTGCAAAGTTGTTGGACTGGGTTACTCGCAATGCAAGAGTGACACCTGAAGACACAGAAAACTTGAAGGGTGGTGCTCTATCGAAGCGTGATTATGACCGAAAGCTTAATGTAAAGGACCGCCCTGTATATAACAGTGCAGTGGCTCTGTATGGCTTGCGTAAGATCAGGGACGTGTTCATGGAGGTTCTTCAAGGGCATGTCTTCTGTGGGGACATTGAAGCAGCATTCAAGAATGCTGCAACAAAAATTCTAATTGCAGATGACGAAGCAACTCAAGTGATGCCAGAGTACCTAAAGGTATTCACAACCATGTCCGACATGTCGAGGATTACAACGTCTGACGGGGCATTCTGGATTAACGACGGAACAGAATTTGAAGTTGTGGCAGAAGAGGTGGAGGGCGAGGAAGAGGGGTCACTCGTACTCAATCTTGCACCTCGGTTTGCTTATGCCAAGTACAGGCAATACTGCAAGCATGTGGGTCTGCAACATCTTTACCCTAGTGAGAATTCTTTTGAAATCTCTCTGCGAGAGGTGCCGACACTGCTCGGGTACGGTGAGGGGACTACGACGCTTGACACCAAGACGTATAAGTTCTCTGTCACGAAACTTGTCGAAGCTGGGGTACCCATGTTCCGGTGCCGCAAGCCTCATCGCAAGCCCAGTAACTAAAATGTGTTAGAATTTACCGTCATCTCGATGGTTGACACGTCGGAAAGAACGGCGAGAACTTAACTGAAAGCGAAAAATGTCCCTTTTGAAAACCGAAGCAAACAAGTCTGCAACCCCTTCTTTTGAAGCCGAAGACGACGTTATGACTAACGCAGCACCCAACGGTGAGCCTCAAGTTGAGTCGGAACCAAAAAGTGAGCCACAAACTGCCGCTCCAAAAACAACGGCTGTTGCAATTCCACCACAGTATGCTCTGAAAGAACGGATGCCTCTGGTGAATGTGCTGTCACCTCTACAGAATGCCATGCGGGTCGAGTACAACACACTTGAGTCGATCATCGCAAGTCAGGGTAACTTCAAGTCACGTGAGACAAATAAGTCCCTGGGTGACGAGGTGGTGTTTGAGGTGCTGTCGTTCCAAGATAGTTTTGTGGTCAGCCCTGGCGACGACAAAGCGCCTCAAGACGTGGTACGCTACTCCGACGATGGCTTGACCTGCAGCGACGGCACAAGCGTGCAAGAGCATCTGCACTGGCTGAAGACCAATGGATACCCCAAGGCTTCGATCAAGCCTCGCGTGGTGCTTGTGGGCGCTATCGAGTCCACAAGCAAAGCCTCTGACCTTGTAGGTGCTCTGGTGCAGTTTGACTTGTCTCCCACTTCACGTGTGCAGTGGAATCGCTACATGGCAAACTCTGCGTTCATGGTACGTGCTGGTAAGGTTACACCTGACCAACTGTTGCGTGTACGAGCAGTTGCTGAATCTGCAATGAACGGTACCAACGAATTTACACTCGCAAAGTTCTTCGTAGCTGATGCGGCTTAAACATCAAAAGCCGGGTAACACCGGCTTTACTGTATGTTCATCATAGACACAGAAACAGCCTCCCTCCAGGGAGGTGTTGTAGAAATTGCTTGGTTAGAAATCGACAAGGACTTGACTGTTCTATCAGAATTCGTATCCAAGGTTAATCCTGAACGCCATATCGACCCTGGCGCTTTTGCTGTTCACGGCATCTCAGACGATGACGTGGCTTTTGCCCCTACGCTTGGCACTATCAAAGAGATGCTACCAGAAGGCATCACAATGCTTGCGTATAACGTAGACTTCGACGTTAGGATGATAAAGCCACATATCGTCCCGGCAAAGAAGTTCTGCGTACTGAAACTTGCAAGAGAACTTGTGGTCGGCACGACAAACCACAAACTTGAGACTCTTCAGAGAGAGTTGAGCTTACCTGAGCAAAAGTCGCATTCGGCTTTAGGTGACGTTTACACGACACTGGATGTTCTCAAGCACTGTCTGACGCTGACCGAGGCCTCGCTAGAAACTTTGATCGAACGGCAGAGCCAACCCAAAATGCTGGCTAAAATGCCTTTCGGCGTTCACAAGGGCAAGCCCATGTTGCAGGTGCCGAAAGGCTATCGTATGTGGCTGGAAAGCCAGCCAGACCTGAACGCTGACCTGCGTTATACACTTGAAAGGTTAAATACAGTATGACTATGCGGAAGCAAAAGAAGCTGCACTATGCTAAGTTTATGTGCTTCATATGGAATGGTTATAGGCTCTTCTGCAAGAAGACTAGCGAAGGTTTGTTGATCATTACTGCTGCTAATAGGCAAACTATTCGTACACCTGGCTACACTGAAATTCAAACTATTCGTACACCTGGCTACACTGAAATTCAAACTATTCGTACACCTGGCTACACTGAAATTCAAACACAGAAAGCAAACAATGATTGATCTGATCAACCTCTGGTTCAAGCGGGCAGTACCTGAGCCTAACAAGCGGAACCTTGAGGTACAACTTGCCTGTCACTTCGAGGAAACTGGTGAACTACTGGAGACTCTTAAGGGTACGGATATGTTCTCAGAGAACCTCATCAACGAGGCCGAACGGTCAATGTTGAAGTTATCTACGGCCTTGAAGACTGGCATAGCCGGACTTGAGATTACAGATCGCCGTGAGTTCTTAGACGCAATCTGTGATCAGATTGTCACAGCCACTGGCTCTGCCTACATGGCAGGTATGAAGGTTGAAGAAGCTATTGCTGAAGTTAACTCTAGTAACTTCAGCAAATTCGACTCTGACGGAAATCCTATCTTCGACGCTAACGGCAAGATTTCTAAGAACTATGCCACGTACCGCAAGCCAAACCTTGATGGGTTGTACTAAATGCTGCTGGGCTTGACTGGCCCAGCCGGTGTGGGCAAAGACACCGTTGGCAAATTCTTGTCGGGCTACGGCTATACACCTTATGCAATGGCAGCTCCTCTGAAAGAGATGCTTGCCGTGGTTGGGCTTATTGAGCCGAGAACAAGGGAAGAGAAAGAGGCCCTGATACCAGGCTACCCTTTCTCATACCGCACCGCAATTCAAAAACTGGGTACAGAGTGGGCAAGGGTTATTGACCCTGACTTCTGGCTCAAGCAAGCGGAACTACGGGTCGGTTCAGTACCTCGGGTTGTCGTGACCGACGTTCGCTTTGAGAACGAGGCGAGTTGGGTACGTTCACGCGGTGGTCGAATCATCCACATCATTGGGCGAGAGACGACGGTGAGTGGTGAAAATGCAACACATGCATCAGAGAACGGAATTCTGAAGCACGACAGCGATTGGGTTTTGCCAAATGGTGGAACACTTGAAGTTCTACATGGTAGGGTTTTTCAACTCCTGAAGTGGCTGTAAGTGTCAGTATTGTAAGTGCCAGATCAACTAATCGTTGATCTGGCTTTTTCATGGAGATTTTATGCGTATAGCTTTCGACCTTTCGAGTGTTTTATGGACAAGCCTAAAAGTAGGCAAGGATGCTGAGGGGCAAGAGGTTCTTGTTGGAGATAAGAAGGTTTGGGTAAACTCGGCAGCACACGGATATGAAAATGCTGTGAGTCTTATTGTTGCAGCCTTAAAGGAATATAATTTAACTCCGATTGACGCTATCTTTGCACAAGAAGGTGCAGGTAGCAAGATGCCACGACTGAACATCGACAAGAATTACAAGGCCTCTCGTGGAGAGAAGCCTGACCAAGAGTACCAAGAATTCCTGAAACTGCGCGACAAGATCAAGCAGGTTTTCAGAAGCCTAGGGTCAATTTTTCTTACACAAGACTTTGCAGAAGGCGACGACACACTTGCATACCTTGCACAGCATACAGAGGATGACCTGATTATTGTCACAAACGACAACGACTTGTCTGTACTCAATGGACGCAACACTTACGGGGCAGAAGTTGCAGTGCGGGTCAACGGGATGCTTGGTGTCAACAAGTACGGGGACTTCCCCTTCAAATTCGTGACGCTCTACAAGTCAATGGTAGGTGACTCTTCGGACAACATCTCTGGCATTCCAGGCTTTGGGCCGAAGGCTTGGGAGCAGGTCGTTTCACGCTTTGGCGTTGAAGGCCTGGAGATGCTTGACAGGCTCGCTATGAAAGGTGGATTCGATAGCTTGTATGAAGATGCTCAGCAAGACAAGCTGGTAAAGAAAATTTTTGAAGGCTCTGCGGATATGCGCCGCAGTTACAAGTTGGCTTCGATCTACCCAAACTGGGTGGACACGATGGAGAATCCTCTCAAGTGGGAGCCGGGGATGGTCCACGGTAAGGTGGACGATGAGCGCCTGCGGCAGTGGGCCGGTGTGCGCCGCCTTGTGACAGCCGACAAGTGGGAAGCCTTTACAGCCTGGGCTGAAAACCAGATCAAGCAGCGTCCCTGGATGGCCCTTGATATTGAAACTTCGACTCCAGCAGAGTCGGATGACTGGCTTGAAGTCCTTGGAGACCCTAATGGCGTGGATGTTATTGGGTCAAAGTTGACTGGTATGTCTCTTACATTTGGTAAGAATATGCACTATACAGTGTATATACCAGTAGGCCATGCATCGACAAACAACGTCAAGAGTGAGCACCTGCGTGACTGGCTTGCTGGGGTTTGCAAACGCACAGGTATCAAACTTGTCATACACAACACGAACTTTGAAGGGCCTGTGCTGTATAACGAGTGGGGAGCAGAGCTGCTTGATAACGGGTATCACGGATTCCTACCAAACTGGACAGATACAAGGTTCTGGGCCTCTTATGTAGACGAGAACGATAAACTTGGACTAAAGCACCTATCTAAGAAATGGTTGGATTACACCCAAGTTGACTACAATACCACGACGACCATGAGAGGTACTCCAGGGACTATATCTGGTGGCAAGTTTGTTGGACTTGTGCAGGAAGGTGAAGAGACTCTTGAAGCTCGCCAGTACAAGATGGCTGAACTTAGCGCACAGCATGTCTTTGACTACGCCTGTGATGATACAGTGACAACGGCTGGCATCTACAACTTCTGCCGCCTGTTCACAGAACTCGAACATACAGCGCATGTATTGGAGTCAGTGGAGATTGACGCCAGCTACCTACACGCTGCGGCGTTTGTCTCGGGTGCTCGTGTTGATCTTGCAAAGAGGGCAGAACTTATCCAGGAGGATACAGAAACCCTGAAGTCTTCACAGGCTATACTTGACACTTACCTTATTTCAAAGGGTTGGGATGGCTCTGTTTGCCCTGTATTTACAGAACTAACTCCGGCAGGAATCAAGTTGGCGCACAAGATCGTGACAGGTGAGGAACTTGAAACTGCAGTCAGGACCCCATCCAAGTTGCTTGCGTTGATTCAGGATAGCCGACTGAGGCTTGCGATTGAGTCTGCCATCGGCGGTGACTTCGACTTTCTGAACAAACTTGTGGCGCTGAACTTCAGCGGTAGACCTGAACTAAACATAGGCTCACCTAAGCAGATGCAGAAGCTCATGTACGAGACGATGGGGCTTCCGATCAAGGTCTATAACGCACCAACTGACTCCATGCGTAAGGCTGGACTCAAGGTAGGTACACCAAAGACAGATAACTTGGCAATCTCATATGCCTTGCTAGACTGTGATGAGGAACTCAAGTCTGTGCTGGAGTCGCTGCGCCTGATCAAGATGGTCAACACGCGATTTGGTCTGTTTTACGAACCACTGCCAAAGTTTGTGCATTGGAAGACTGGTCGCGTACACAGCAGTCACAACCAGTGTGCCACAAACACGCGGCGGGCCTCGTCGTCCAAGCCAAACCTGCAGCAACTCTCCAAGAATGAGAAAGTTGAAGGATTCTCTCCCAAGGTCCGTGAGCTTTACGTCCCACACAAGAAAGACGCTGTGATAGTATCACTCGACTTCTCGTCGCAGGAACTTGTTTTAATGGCACACTGGTCACAAGACCCAGGAATGTTGTCCTGCTTTGTGGGTGACAAGTTGACAGATATGCACAGTATGACTGGTGTAGGTATTCATAACCGGATGCATGGTACCGAGTATAGCTATGATGAATTTACATCTGTCTTAAAGGGCGACGCAACTCCAGAGCAAAAGAAGCTGAAGAAATCGAGGGCGCTTGGTAAGGCAGTAGGGTTCGGTAGTCAGTATCGTATAGCAGCCAAGAAGCTATCACTTATGCTGTACGTTACTGAAGCGGAGGCGCAGGCTATGTTGGACGCAAAGGCTGATGCATTTCCTGTGGTTGAGGAATGGTCACTGAATGAGATGGAAGCTGTTAAGTCTACTGGAAAGGTTCACACCGTACTTGGAGCTGTGAGGCATCTGCGAGAGCAGATAATGTCTTCAGATCGTATGGTAGCGTCTAAAGCACCTAGGCAAACACTGTCGTATCGTATTCAAGGTTCTGCCGCAGAGCAGACAAAGCTGGCTGAAGGTCGTATGTGGAAAGCTGGGTTACTTAGTAAGTACGACTGTAAGTATATAGGCCCCTGCCATGATGAGGTTATTTGGAGCGTTGCAACCTCTGACCTACTACAGTTCATACCAGAGGCCCACGCCTTGATGACAGCACCTTACGGCACCATGCAGATACCTGTAAGATCGTCATGCAGTCTAGGACCGAACTTTGGAGAACAGATTGAACTTGACGGTGATTTCTCTATAGAAAATATTAACAAGGCACTTGGAAAGGCAAATCAAAATGACAGTTAAACTTGTATGGGCAACCCCAGACGCAGACAAGCTACTTGCTTACATTGCAAGGGTCAGTAACCCAAGCAACCAGGGTAATGAAAACATTGTAGGTCTTCTACGCTACATGGAACGTGAAGGTCATGTAAGCCCATTCACAATGTGTAATATGTGTGTAGAGGTGAACACAAGTAGAGCGATTGGTAGGCAGTTTCTACGTCACTGGACTCTCGCTGTGCAAGAATTTAGCCAGCGTTATGCAGATGTGAGTGAATTAGGTGAGTTCATTGTGCTTGAGCCTCGTATGCAGGATAGTAAGAATAGGCAGAATAGCTTAACCTGCACAGATGAAGACACGGCAACCTGGTTTAGAGAAGCTCAAGAAGTCAACAACGCAGCAGCAGTAGGCCTATACAAAGAAGCCCTTGAACGAGGAATTGCAAAAGAACAGGCCCGTTGCTTCTTGCCAGAAGGTAATACTCCAAGCCGCCTCTACTTCAATGGCAACTTTAGAAGCTGGATTCACTACCTGCGGTCACGACTGCATCCATCCACACAAAAAGAACATCGTGAAATTGCTCAGCAAGTGGGTGAGTTGTTCAAGTCTGTTGCTCCGGTGACATACGAAGCGTTCTTTTCTGAACAATGACCACAGCCAATCGCGGAAAGCTTGCTGAGAGCAAGCTTAAAAAGCATCTGGAGAGTTTATCTAGCAAGGTAGACTCGGCCTTTTTCAGGATTCCAGACGCACATGCAGGAAGTCGCACGGCAACACTATGTGACTTTTTGTTCATACGAGGTGGCGTTCTGTACCTTGTAGAGTGCAAGTCAACACTCCATGAGTTCAGACTTGCACATGGTAACGTAGACGCTGGGCAAGTTGCGCGTATGCGACTTTGGAAGGGCGCTGGCGCAAGAGCACTTGTTATGGTCTACCACGAAAAACTTGACAGGTGGCGCTCTTATGAAGTTGACTACTTCCTGAATCGTGAAGGTGGTAGTTGGGACTTAAGAGACACAGAACCTACAACAATTGAAGAGGCTTTTGAAAAACATGCTTACAGTCTTAAATGACATTCATATCGGAGTCCAGCGCAGTGCTGGTACAACTCCAGTAACTCAGTGGGAGTTACGAAAGCACATTCTTAGCAAGTTTAAAGACTTACTACCAGAGACTGGAGATTGTCTACTCAATGGAGATACCTTCGATACATCTAACATCCCTATTCACGATGTTTTAATCACATTCGAGATACTTGCAGATTGGCTAAAAGAACACCCAGCAAGTACGTTGTACAATAGTGCTGGAAATCACGATGCTAGCAAGGTTTCTACTGTATTGTCATCATTTCAGTTCCTAGGTAAGCTTCTGAAGCGGCAGTTCCCTGACCAGTATGTACATATTGAAGAACCTAGGATGACACCATATGGTTATGTAATTCCGCACCTGAGAAACCAAGACGTGTTCAACTTGGCCCTTGCTTCCGTACCTGCCTGTGATTATGTCTTTGTTCATGCAAATTACAACAACGGCTTTGCCGCAGAATCTGATCAGTCACTCAATGTGTCGGCAGAGCAAGCCGAGGCAATACCCTGCAAGCACATCGTCTTTGGGCATGAACACCACGGACGAAACGCCGGTAAGGTCATCGTGCCAGGTAACCAGATTGCATCAAGTGTCGCTGACTGGCTGTCTCCAGGTGACAAAAAATACATCGTGATTGACGAGTCCAGTACAGGTAGCCTAGCCCACGAGCTTCGTACCGCAGTAAGACGTTCAGACGAGTTCCTTGAAGTTTCATGGAGAGAACTTGGCTCAGTCTCTGTAGAGCCAAAGTTTATTCGTGTCTCTGGTTCTGCAACCTCAGACGAGATGGGTTCAGCAATCAGCACACTGAACAAGTTTAGGTCGTTGTCATCTGCACTTGTAATCTCAAATGCGATTGAGACTATCTCAGACGAGTCCACTGCTGAAACATTTTCTGCAAACCTTGAATCTGTAGCGTCTTTTGATATTGTAGCTGCACTTCGTAGATCACTTACTCCAGAAGAATTTTCAACGATTGAACCTTATGTTGCACAAACTTGAACTGACAAACTTTAAAAAGCACGAATCTCTGACTGTAGACTTCACAGCGGGTCTCAATGTATTCCGTGCTGCTAACGAAGCTGGTAAGAGTAGCATTTACCACGCTATTCGTTATGCCTTTTGGGGTAGCCGCGCTCTGCCAGACTCTCTTGAAGAAACTGCAACTTGGGGAAAACCGGTAAGCTCACTTCGTGTATCGCTTGAGTTTAGTATTGCAGGTATCTCCTACAAGATTGTCAGACACAAGGGTGGGGCTGAGTTGACAGGCGAGGGCTTGGTGGTGTCTGGGCAAGCCGAGGTGACGGCCCACGTCGAGCGTTTGACAGGCGCGAATATGGCAGTGGGTATGGCTACCCTCTTGGCATCCCAAGGAGGATTGCAGAGCTCTCTGGATGGCTCTGCCGTGGCGCTAATTGAGAAGCTGTCCAACCTGGGCCTGGTTGACACAATCGTCGGGCGGGTGCAGGAAAACCTACCCTGCGGTAACACGAAGCTGATTGAGCAGCAACTTTCCACGATGACAGACCTGGAGGTGCCTATTGATGATGCACCAGACTATGTTGCAGAAATACAACGTGCGTCAATTTCGATTCTTTCTGCCCAACTGGAGCTAGACACACAAGAATCAAATTGGCGTGACCGTCAAGAGGCTGTAAAAGCCGCTTCTGCCAGGATTTCAGCAGACTCTGTGCGTGAAGGAAAGCTCAGGGCTGCTGAAGTACGACTACAACAGGCTCAGCGTGCCGCTGTACAACCTGTAGATAACTATGCTGGTCCTTCAGTAGACGAGTTAGAAATCAAGGTTGCTGAGCACGGTGCTGCAGACGAGATTCACAAGGCATATGCAAGGTTTGAGAAAGCAGAAAAACTGGTAAAGTCTCGTTTGACGGTACCAAAGTTGGAGGTAGAGAATCTCAGGATTGCAGCAAAATTGAAGTTGGCTGACTTGGTTAAACTTGACAGACAACTCGCCGTGGAGACTGCTCATGTTACGGCTGCTGCGATTAACGAAGAGTCATGCAAGTTATGTGGAAAAAACTTGACAGACGTTCCTGAAGTTGTTGCAGTTAATACGCAAGTAGCAGAGAAACTTGCAGAGTTGCGTGGTAAGTCGATGGCATGTTCTATACACCTGGAGGAGATTCAAAAAGAATTGCATGGCTATGCAGACGTACTTAATGCTGCTAATACTTACTCTACACATATGGCTGGTATCGCCAAGTACGTGAAGCTTGATGAGTCAACAACACCAGCAACCGCAGAATTCACGTCACAACTACCTGAAGTGTCTGATATTGACTGGTCTACTAAGCTTTCAGCACGACGCAAGCAACTTGTTCAGTTTGAGCGAGATAAGGCTACATATGAAACTGAAGTTCGTAATATAGAAAAGATACGAGCCGAACTTGTAGACCTTCGGAATAGCCTACAAGAGTTAGGAGATTCTGACCTTGTTACCCAGCACAAGGTTGACTGGGACTCTATCCGCACCAAAGGGGAGTCACTCACACGTATGCGAAACGATCTTTCAATTATTCGTGAAAAAGACAGTGCAGCCAAAGCCGCTTTCGCTGCACGCATGACACAGTACGTGCAGAAGAAAGGACAGAAAACCAACCTGTCTGAGATGTTGCAGAAATACAATAGTAACAATGCCCTGATCAAAAAGCTGCGTGAAATTCGACCAGTTGTGGCACGTGAGTTGTGGGCACTTGTACTGTCAAGTGTCAGCCATACGTTCAGTCAGATTCGTGGTGTTCAATCAACTGTCACAAGGTCTGATACGAAGTTTCTGATTGATGGTAAACCTGCCTCTGTTTATAGTGGCTCTACACAGGACTCATTGGGTCTAGCTATTCGTATTGTTCTACAAAAGACATTCTTACCTAACGTAGACTTCATGCTATTAGATGAAGTAGCTGCAGGTTGTGACAGTGTGAGGGAAGAGGCTATGATAGCCTGCCTATCTGCAAGTGGGTTTCCACAGACGATGTTGGTGACGCACTCAGAACTTGCTGATACCTTCGCAAGTAACTTGATTGTGATTTAACAGCCAGACCGGAACAGGGCAGCTTCGGCTGCCCTTCTTTTTACGAGCCCACGGTAAACAACCCCACCGGCAGTATCAGGCTTGAGAATGAGGTTCGCTGCGTCTTCCCACCGTCCCTCGTTGATAGCCTTGCGTAGACGAGACACCTTGAATGCGCCCACGCCTACGTTCCAGGCCCAAGAGGTTACTGCAGCATGGCAAGCTGGGCGGTCAAGCAAGGGTGGCGCAAGGGTGGCGCACTTCAAGCCGTAAGCCTGGACACCCGCGGAGAAGTCTGCTTTGGCTTGTTGAACAGTTATAGGTGGACTTTGCTCAGTCACACCATAGCATATCCCGTAGCCTTGAGTCCAGACATTAGGCTTCGCCAGCTTGTCTAGGTATGGATATACCAATCCACCTCGAAGGTCATGGCAACCTTCGTAAGGGGCTATTAAAGCTACAGCCAAACTCGTCCAGTTAAACATGAAATTCACTCCTAGACCAACAATCGAACTTCTCAAGTCCCTGTTTATATATAACCAGGAGACAGGAAGTATAGTAAACAACGTGCATACTAGGCATGTAACCATGGGAAGGCCAAGGAATACAGGTGAGCAGGGCAGAAAGAACGGCTCTGGGCATATTCAAATATGCATATCTGGTGTGAGGTATCCGGCCCACCATATTGCATGGGCTATGCACTACGGTGATTGGCCTAATAAAATCATAGATCATGCAGATGGTAACCCTGCGAACAATTCAATAAGCAATCTTCGGATGGCTAGCATATCTGAAAATTGTTGCAATGCTAAAGTATATAAAAATAACAGCTCAGGTTTCAAAGGAGTACATGTCGAAAATGGAAAGTATGTAGCAAGGATATGGAAGGATAAAAAAGCAGTGTATCTTGGGGCTTTTTCAACTATTGAGGAGGCAATAGCTGCTAGAAAGTTAGCCCAAGAGACTCTGCACAAAGAGTTCTCCTGCTTTAGAAAATAACTATTTTCCGGCCCAATGCTTAAGGCTACGGTCTGCAAAATAAAATGAAACCATAGCCCCTACAAGTGCTCTGTCAAACTCACCATAGATTTGTAAAAGTGCACTACTCCAAGGCACTCCACCACTGTAAGCCACAGCAAACATGGCAACTTTTACTGCACTGTAGACAATGATTGCATGGTAAAAAGTCAGCAGAGGTCTCATGACAGCGCTGAACTTTGCGACTAACCCACCTGCACTTACAGACTCTGTCTTCTGTGCGTCAATTGCAGCAAGTAGCAAGTCGGTGTCTGCCTTGTTCTCTACAGCCGCAGCATCAAGTCGTCGCATATCGGCGTCATGAACAAGGCGCTTCTCTGACAAGGCGATCTGCTTGTCATACATCGTGGCTTCGTGAACGCGCTCAGCTTGCTTATCTTTCAGGTCAAGCCAGTGCTGAAAGAGCCGAGAAACCCCACCAAAAACAAGACCGAAGAGTTCAATCATTTCATTAACCCTGCTTTAGTAAGGACAAATACGGCGGCTACAATAGCAAGTGCCTTTAACCCATCAATGACCCACTGACTTGTCATTGCGTTCTTAGGAGCTTCACGTTCAAGTTGATCAACACGTTTGTCAATCGACTCAAGTTTTGCAAGGCTCTTTTCAAACAGCTCTGCACATCGCTTGTCAGCTTGGGCAAACAGCTCTGCACATCGCTCGTCACCTTTTTCGATAGAGGCGAAAGCTCTCTCAAGGGACTGCCTGTCAGACGCCTGCTTTTCCTCGATGACAGCAAGCTTGGTGATAGCCACTGTCAGCTTGTCCATCGAATCTTCCATCCGGCCTATCTTCTGAGCAATCATTTCGATTAGCGGGTCGGTTGATCGGCGGGCTCGACGGTCTTCGTCGTCAGGTTGGTTGCTCATGATGCTTGGCAATGCCACAGGCAATGCGTGGTGGAGGTTATTCAGGAAGTAGCCTCGAAGTTTACCCTTCGAGGCTACGCATGGTATTACACATGCTGCTCGTTGTCCCATTTCAGATAGGCATACAGGTCTTGAGGCGACCAATCCTCGGGCCTTTCGAGCCCAAGAGCCGCTGCACAGGCTTCACTACAGAACCAGCTCGTCTGTTTCTGAGGCAGAAATGGGAACACGAATCGCCAAATCCCTGCCCAGTCATAAGCCTGGCCTTGGTGAAACTCAAACCAGGCCAGGGCTTCGTCCTCAGAAAAACTTGGCAGGTCATACACGTCCCACTTGGGAAGACCATAGTCGATTGCCTTTTTCCTTACTCCACCATCACGACTTGACGATGAGTAGCACCAGCCACCTAAGATTAACTCGCA
>Ga0213918_1000106_pt1 | contig 37392 bp, 51 predicted proteins | sample McNCre217MG_FD_163422 | JGI IMG/M metagenome (GOLD analysis project Ga0213918, IMG submission 163422) | Freshwater microbial communities from McNutts Creek, Athens, Georgia, United States - 2-17 MG | ecosystem: Environmental > Aquatic > Freshwater > Creek | place: USA: Georgia | collected... | reverse complement strand
ATTCGGCACGGCCTTACATAGCACTATTGAGTCATGGTTAAACTATAACCAATTGCTGGACGAGGCTTTGGTTAAGCCTCTGGAAGGGTTTATAAAGTGGTACGAAGCTTATACTGTTTTGGATTTAAAAAAACAAAGACCTGTGGTTGAAAAACCAATGTATCATCCAAAGCTTTTTTACGGGGGAACTCCAGATTTAGTATTTGAGGAGGCCATTATCGACATAAAATCACGGCCTTATAATAAAGTGTTAGACCCGATACAGCTTGCGGCATATGCAAAGTTGTATCCTGATTTCCCACCAAAGAAATTGTACGTGCTGGAGATTGATTTAGAAGGCAAAACTACGCTAACCAACGCCGAAGATAAACAAGCATGGGGAATGTTCCGGAAGCTATTAAATTTTTACAATGTAAAAACGGAAACGGAGGAACTTATTAAGAAATGGAAGGGGAAATAAAATGAGTGAAACAATAGTGGAATATGGGGAAACATCTGTTGTTGAAATCTACAACAAATCAAAACTTGTACAAATAAACAACGAGAGCGATTATTTATTTGCAGCAGAATTTGTTAAAAAAATCAAAGGCATGTTAGCAAAAAATATTGCCAATCTAAAACCTGCAAAAGATGCGGTTGCAGAGCGAGAAGAAAAAGAAATCAAGCCGTTAAAATGTGCAGAAGCTTTTGTCCGGGAGAAAATCAATAACTACCTTAATGACCAAGAAATAAAGAGGCGACTCGAACAATCAAAAGCAGAAGCTGAAGCAAAGGCAATCGCCGACAAAGAGCGTGAAAAGCTGTTGGCACAAGCCATAAAGGCTGAAGAAAAAGGGAAGGTGGAAAAGGCTGAAGAGCTTATAGAAAAGGCAGAGATGATTTACGACGCCCCGGTAATTGTGCCAAATAACATTCCCAAGACTATAAAATCGGAAAATGTAAGTACAACCAGAAGAAGTGATATCAAGATTACAATCGAAGACCCCATGACTGTGCTCAAAGGCATTGTTGCCGGAACTATTCCCATAACGGTTATTGATTTTAAAGATCAAGTTTTGAAGGCATGGATAAAATCATCCGGTATCAGGCATGTGCCTGGCATCCATATTCAGCAAATTAATTCGGTTTCGATTAGGTGAAACATGGGAAATGAATTTGTGATTTATGAATGGAGAAAAGAAAGTGAATGGAGCAGCAGATATTGCCTGGTATACGAAGGTAATTCGCTCATAAAAGCTATATTTACTGTGTTGAAAATAAGATACAAGGGATGTAATTGTATAAAAATTATGTATAGGCCAGATGGGAATATATTTTAAAACAATCTACCCCAGTTTCCCTGATTGTAGTTATCCCGTGGCTACAGTCTCCCTTCGCTGGGGTAGATTATATCTTTTGAAAACTGAAAGGAGTAAATAAAATGATGATAGGTTTTGGATTTACAGCTTTTCTTATTTTGATTCTGGCGATTCATGCATGTTTTCAGAATTCAAGGATCACGAAACTTGAAAGAAAGGGGAAATAAATGTTACTGCATTTTACCATAGGAATAGTAAGTTTTACCGTTGGTGTGATTGCTACCATTATGGTTGTTGGATTGGTCACAAGTTTTGAGGAAAGGAGGTAAATTATGTATCTGTATTTTGCCATAGGATTCGGCGGCCTTGCATTTGGCATGCTTATTATGGCTATTTTGCAAGATAGCCGGATAAATCAGATTGAAAGTATTATTTTGGAAGTTTGCGATAATTGTAAGAAGCAAAACAAGAAAGATTGTTGCAAATGAAAAACATTGATATAAATGAAAACTTGTTGAAAATGGAATCAATTTTAAATAAACTAGGCTGGGAAAAAAGAAGTTGTGACTGGATTGAAAATACAATCGGCATGCCTTTAGCCGGTGTGCTGGATGAGAATTTTGAAGCATTTTATAAGGAGCTTGAAAAGTTTGTAACAGAACCTGAGAAGGCTGAGAAAGCACGTAAAATAAGGCTGGCAGAACTAGAAGCAAAATATAAATATAGAAAGAAATACAAGAAGGCACTCATTCAGAAATATTGTAGAAAGGAGAATAAAAATAAAACAATCTGAAAACGAAGTTAAGGCAGCCATTAAGAATTGGCTCGAATGGAATGGATACACGGTGTACCGGATAAATAATGCCGGTACAGCGATTAAAGAAAAGGGGGGTAATATCCGTTACGCTTTTCACGGTACAAAAGGTTTTGCAGATTTAGTTGCTTTGAAAGAGGGATTTAAAATATTTTACATTGAGACTAAGGCAACTGGGAAGAAGCCAACAAAGGAACAGTTAGCTTTCCTTGCTAAAACAAACAAGTGCCATGCTATCGGCATTTGGGCTGATAGCCTCGACGAGTTTTTGTTAAAGATTGAATAATACTGTCCATGCCGGTGTCCCCGATTCCTCCTTCTCCACCGGCGTGGATGGTTTAAAATCACGGTGGTTATGCCAATCAGGGCAAAGGAAAAAGGGAAAAACATGAATTCTCAAAATTATTTGATGAATAGGAAGGAAGGGATATATGAATCAATTTAATAAGTATTGCGGGATGGATGTAGAAAGTTTTGTGAAGGTTTACAAGAAGATTAAGACACGGTCAGTATTCAAAATTATAGATAACTACATTGCTGTAAATGGTGTGCTATTTTTTTACTTTCAAGACAACAAAATTACCGAAGTAAAGAGAAAGTGTAAATGCGGGGTTATGCATAACAACCCCAACTTGGCGTATTGTAGGGCATGCTTGAAGGTTGTGAATAAGAAGAGAAATGACAATTACGGGGATTATATAGATGAAGATGGAAAGCAGTTGCTTGAAGATTTACGGAAAAGAGACAAATATTATAAGCCAGCTAAAAGAACTTGCCTTATATGCTACAAAGAGTTCGAATCAGATTATATTACAAATAGACGATGTTCTGATTGTCAGCGTCATGTTGATTTGGATAGTGAATACGCTTGCGTTGATATTAGGACACCTTATGGACATATTAACCCGTCCAGAGTTGAATTGGAGTAATTATGGGAACTAAAACACGAAAAGACAAAGAAGTCGGAAATATTGTTGTAGGCTTCGAGTGCAATAAATGCGGTTATTTATATGCTGATAATAGCCTGCCAAGCTCTTGGATTGAATTAGAGAATGGTACGGTATACTGTCCGGCGTGTCTGAAGGAAGAATTTGTCAGGCTTTACGACTTAGTAAATGAGGGCAAACTTTTTTATGCGCAAATTGAAGAAGAAATGGCGAGGATGTGAAGAAGAAAAAGCCAGAGGGGTGGGAAAATGTGATTAAGAAAACTGCCCCTCTGGCCTAGAGATTAGATTTCTACGATAACCGGAAGTGTCATGTTTTGCATACTGGCCAGAATCAAGGCTTCCTGGTCTATTTCATCATGCGGAGATTTAATCCTCTCTGCGTTGCGCTCCTCATACTTTGTGCCGTTCCGGTAATATTCAAGTTTCAACTTTGAACAATTACCACAGTTTTCCACAGTGTAAATGTATATCATTTCTCATATCCTCTACTTTCGACACGATTAAGTATTTCTTTATTATTGGCCGTAGCACGGAAAGTGTAAATTAAACAACTTACCGTAATTATAGCAATTAAGGATTGTATAATAACCGGAAGTATTTTCCATGTTTCCTTCCCACCTTTACATACAGCGCACTGGGTTATCATCCCTTTTATGTCTTGTTCGTAGGGACAATAATTCATTCTTGTGTCAATCGTATGCTTAATATCTCCAATTTCTTTTTCAAATTTCTCTATACTTTTTAATACAAACTGCTGACGTTCATTAACTTGTTCAAACTGCTTCGATAAGTTAGAAACATTTTCTGTGAGTTCTTTTATATTTTCTTTAATTATAGAAAGGCATTTTGGGAGATAATCGTCAGAAGCCCTTCTTCTTTTCTCTGAATATTGTTGGTCATCATTGATTTCACTTTCCATACTTCCCCCTTCTTTCATTGCCGATACAAATCGTATACTTCCTGATCGCTTAATGCCCGCGTGTAAATGCGGACGTTATACATCGTGCCATTAAACGGCTCGGTTGATGGGGTATCCCAGCTTGTGCCTATAAGAGGGGTTGTGTTTGATCCCTTGTTCGTATAATCCAAAACTTGCGCCGTTGCCTGATCTTTGACAATCGCCCCATTCAAATATATACGCATAAAATTTTTACTGTGCGCAGTGAAGGCCACATGATACCATGTATTAAGAGATATAAGGCTTGCCGACGAAATACATGATGTCAAGTTCGAATTATCGTCTGACATATTATGTTGCAATCCACTATCGGTTCTCACCCTGCACCTAAACCCGCCGGTATTATTTTTACCAGCCTCAAATATGCCACAATTAAGGCTTACCCCGGCAACATTTATCCACGCCGCACAAGTATAGGAGTTAAAGTGGTCAGGCAAATATTGAGATAACTTTATATAATCATTACCCGTGCCATCGAATTTCAGAGCATTGCCATAAGCATCGCCGCCAATTAAGGAGTTATCTACCCACGTGTAACCTGTTCCAGCCCCTGTTATCGTGCCTAATATTCTATGGTTTGAGCTATCGATTACATTAAGCCCAGCGCCTTCGTTGAGCTTGTAGCTTGCAAATAATCCGGTGGATAACATGGATTTGTTTGCGCCACAAAATGCAGACCTTCGATTTCTCAAAGGAAATCGGTATAAGCTTTTTTCCATTTTAAAAGTTTGCCCCAAATGCTGAAACGTGGAGTCCAGCGGAAACCGTTGTGCCTATCGTAATATTTATCACGTAACTTGCCGGTAAAATCAAGCCGTCAAGAAATACGATTTCGCCGTTTGTAAGGGCTGCAACTTCTGACAAGGTTGTTGCCGCTACGGTTTCCTCGCGTATCATGGTATTATTTGCTGCCGTTGCATTTGTACTGCCATTGTTTACAAAGATACGCATAGCTGTTGCGGTATTTGTACCCATTGCTTTATACCGTATCTTGTCAACCCTTGCCCCATTTGCACCAGCGGTAAATATTGTAACCACCGTGCCAGTACCGTCTTTTGCTGTGTTTGCAGTTGTAACCGTTCCCCAGCTTGCAACCGGCGTAAGGGTAAATATAGGAGTTGTATTCGCAGGCATATTACACCTTCAACTTGTAAAAGGATTTCAACTGATCAACGCTCAATGATTCGTTAATTGCCGATAACTGCTTAACTGCCGTCAAAAATATTTCGGCGTTTATGTCTTGATTTTCCCCGACAAAATCAGCATCATCCACCTTGCCATCAATGAGTTCAAACTCCAGGTTGAGCCCTCTAAGCTTTGCAATATTATCAAGCAATGAGCCTATTTGCGCCCGATAGTTTGATATAAATTTTGATTTGCTTGCCATGACTTCCCCCTAAATAAAATTGTTGTATAAGTATAATTTCGTGGCAACCGTTATTAATGATAAATCTTGGTCTCCCGTGTTTGTGCCACTCGTGTTACCGATTACCGTCTTTTGTGCATCCGTACAGTATCGCCTATCCGATGAATCTGCTATGTCTGCGGTAGTTAGCGTAATATCTGTGCTCAATGCCTTGGCATTTATCTGTCGGGTAGTTGGCACTCCCCCCAAGCCATTAAGTGTTTGATCGCCGGTGTTAACTCCATTCGTATTATCTATAATAGTCTTCTGTGCGTCCGTGCAATATCTCTTGTTTGTACTATCCGCAATATCTTCCGTTGTGGCATCAGCACCAGCTGTTACCAGCCCTTTTGTGTCGTAAGTTATTTTGGTTTTTGTTGCGCCTGTTATTGGAGCATTCCCCGTAAGCAATGATGCGCCATTGATTGATACATCATCGGCGATTATTGATTTAACTGTTATATCGGCATAATATTTATCATCCCTTGTTCTCACCAAGAGCTTATCGCCGGTATTCTTTAGCCTGATTCCGCCGAGTTTTATGAAAAATGATTTCATAGCTTAAAAAGGTATTACGGTAATTGATGTGTTTGATGTAAGCTTTCTTGCATAACCTGTATAACTTTCTGTTTTTAAATACATAGTCAAAGTTATTTTCCCGCTTGAAATTTCTGTATGAGGTAAAATACATCGGAACAAGCCGGTTATATATGATGTTGATGTCGTTGATATCTCTTGGGTAAAATAACTACCTACACCAAATTTTAACCATACTGTACCGATAGACGCCTTGAGTTCTGAGAAAAAATCTAACTGTAAAGCCCCGCTGGTTATGCCAGGCACATTTATATCTACCGTTCCAATGCTTGCATAATTCGTATCTGATGTATTACCTTCAGCGATTGTACCGGCCTGAATTGCATTTGCCAGGGGGATTATCGAGATGTTATCAAAGTAAGTTGTGCCTGCAACATTTGTATCAGTATACCCGCCGATAAGGCGTACACTCATAAACCTTGCCAATGGACTTGAAGGCGGTTTAAAACCTCTGACAAAATACGTTGCCGTTGTCGGATTGCTTGTTGAACGATAAATCAATTCGTTCCCTTCGTTACTTGCCGCATACAATGTATCATCATCCGTGCCGATGTAGTTCTTGTTCTTATCATAATACCTTATGTGCACAAGATTTTTCATGCCTGCCACAGAACCCCACAAGATAAAGCCAATAAGGTATGTTCTGACATCTGCTATTTCATACAATCCGCTTTCGATATACCCACCGCCATTATTTGCCCCCCCAGGATGGGTAAAACTAAATGCCCTGTAACCGTGCGCCGGAACTGATTCATCAAGTTTATACAAACCACCAGCATAGAGAGTTACCGTCCAGTTGTCCGGCACACCGTTATTATCGGCATCAATTTCAAAAGAACCGTTCAGGATGCCTGCATCAAACAAGGCTTTACCATAGAGGTAGTCAAAGTTATCCTTAACCTTCTGCCATAACCCTTGTGATACTGACTTCCGAACATCGATTTCACCGTTACTTATTGGATTCCAACTCATTTTATTTCAATCCTTTTAAAAAATGAAATAACCCCAGCTATCATCAGGCATTTTGCCGTCATTGCCTGATATGTAGCCATATTCCTTATCTGCATCGGATGCCTTGTCATAATCAGGCAAACCATCTGGAGCTATAAAGGCTATCTTGCGCGGTTGTAATTGTAATGCCTTATAGTTAATCTTTGCACCCTTAGCCTCACGCCGGATAATGTTAAACGGCATTGCCTTAACATCTACGCCAGATATGTCGCACATTTCATCCGTGCTTACGGTACAAAATTCCCCGGTTCTCATTTCGCTATCTTTCAGTTCGAGGCTGAAAGATAGTATTGGCATTGGGTCACGATATCGCCATAACTGCCTGATGAGATGATTTTTAATATAGCGTTTGAAATCTTCTTCTTTCCAACCAATATCATCGTGGATCCATCGGCTGAAGATTTTCTTTTCTGCAATTTCCCCGTATTCCTTTCTGTTTTCCGCTTCACCTTCAACGGCGATATCAAGCCTGCTATAAGCTGTTACATCATCAATTTTCTTGAAAATATCGTTGTCCCAATAAAGCAATATTCTTGATATTCGAGATTGTGGATTTAGGTCAATGGCCGCCGAATCATTGATTATATTGGCTGTGTCCGTAATTTTATAATATGTGCGCCCAGGCTCGTTCTGAATGTTTCGCTTGATAGTAATTTGCAGGTCTTCATTTACCCAGCATTTACAGTCCAGAGAGTCAACGATTTCAAAGAATAGCTTCTCCAGCTTTGTAGGTTCAGGAATTACGGCGTGATAATCAATATCCCGCTCTGGGAAGTCCCGCCATTTCTCGAAGGCTTTATAATCAATGTATTCCGGCGATATCTCTGCATCTTTTTCGAGCATTTCAAGCAATAAGTCAAAGGGATTCTTTTGGGCATAAACACGCACCTTTTGCACCTTGTCGTTTATGTTGTGTTCTGTAGCTTCTGTATCAAACATGCCCCGCACACAGCCACTTACTGTCTTAGTTCTTTCGTCGATTGATGCATAATAAATAATTTCATCATCTAACCTGCAATAACCGACTGGCTTTTCAAGCCCTTCGATTGTCGATACGGAAAATGATGTTGAATTATAGGTAATGTCCGAATTAAGCTTAATATCCAACTTCTGTGGTATATCAATATTTGCAAGTGATTTCAAGAGGTCAACGGCCTCAATCTTCACATTCCCCCTATCGTATTTTATCGCATCGACAACACCAGCCCACTTCTGCTTAAAATCCTTTTCCTCTAACCCCAGAAAACCTTCGTAAACCTTTAAGAATCGCCCTTTGTAATTAGGATTTCTGGCAACAAACTTTTTGAAGAATGTTCCACGTGGAATAGGACTTGTAACCGACGGTATCACGCCCAGTGTTGCTGTATATTGTACGTTCCGAATTTGCGTAAAATCCTGATCAATACTTGTTGAAAATAGATAGGGGTCAATACCAATATCATTGTCAGGCTCGTCAATAAATGTACATACAAGCCTTGCATTTACCGTGAGATTATCTTTGATTTCCGTCGGTAAATACGCCACACCTTTGATGTAAGGCTTTTCACCGGCCTTGAATGGCAATGGAGCATCACAAGAGGAAAACTGATAATTCTTGCCGCCCGGATAGGGAATTACAATTAATGATGACATGTAGTTCTTGCCGCCTACTTGCCGTTGATATCCGGCCTTATAACGGCATGTAACGTAAGTATTAAAGCAAGGCTTACCGCTTGCAAGGCAGGGCGACTTTGCAAAGGTCAATGCACAATTGTCCATGCTGATAACAACAAGGGTTATTGGAGTTCTGGCAATTGCTTTTAATTCTGTCGTGTAGTTAGATGCCACTTTATAACCCTTATTATATAAGCGTTACAGGAATATTATAAACATTGCTAATATCGATAAGGTTAACGGCGTCAACGCTAAAATCTGTTGTGCTAGATGGCGAGCTACCAAGATTCTTCGCCCTAATTTGGATGTAATAATCCTGATTCATGTCGGGCGTGTTTTTATGAAGTACATAGTTATTTGCCCGCGCCCCGTTCAGATTCCTCGAATGATATTGAACCCCATCAAGCATGGCTTCAATTTCCAAAATTGCATCTGATGCCGTCGTGAGTATTGTTTGAGCGGAGGACAGGGTGTTCATATCGTTGTTCTCGTTCATGTATTTACCCTGTGTCGCTGTTGTACTATCCAGCTTCCATCCGGCGATATGCTTCCCGTCTGCGGTCATAAGTTCAATATAAAATTCCTGATTTGCGATTCGTTGAGACAGGTTTACAATTGCAGACAAAAAGGCAGGCAAACGATAAGACGCCTTCGACCTGAGAATGGTCTCTGAATTCTGCGTTGTGCCAGTGCTAATAACTAGATAACCACTAGATACGGCAATGGTCATTCCGGCTCCAGTCTGTATAATAGTCCAGTTTGTTGTAGTATCCAGGGACGATCCTGGGAAATCATCCCGAAATGATTTGCGAACATGGTCTACCTTGACGACGTCTTTTGAATCATTGTACGCTGCTACCGGTACGCCGCTCGTGTCTCTATTAAGGGTAAATGTCATATTATAATTCCTTCCATATTTATTTCCATACTATCCGCGTAAGCGCCTATACTCAATGGTATGCTGTATTTCATTTTCTCGGTTATCGTTACAAAATACACGTGTTCTGGGTAGGTGACAACATCCCATGCCCAAAAAAATGGCAATATTCTTGATGCGTGATTTTCCCAGAAAGTCAAATACTGGTTGAAAACCCAATCCCTACTTAATACGCTGAATCGTGCGTTAATCTCAATGGGTTTATACCGTGTTACAACTCCCAGCAGATGCCCCGCCTTACTCCTCGCCGAATCGAGTTCAACCGACTCGCTGTAAGGTATATACGGCGATTCCGGCGGACAAGGAAACGTTAAGCGTTCACCTGCCATAAGTACCGCTATTTGAGCTGCTATCGTAGCAGTTACAATTTTTAATCGCCAGTACCGTGCTGTCGCAGAATCAAAAAGTTTCGTGAAAGCCTTATCCGTATCCGGTATAAAATCCGATACCCTTGTCGTCCAATTTGAATTATCTGCTGAACTTTCCATTGAGACGGTTGCGTTTGCCGTCTTAAGATTATGCCCTGCAATGCCAACACAATTGGCCATTACATCACCACTGCAATCTATGGAGATATATTTAGTTCCCGCGCTATCTGCTTGCCAGTACGTATAGGTCTTGTAATCAATCACGTTCAGCACGTCATAACCGTCTGTCGTATCTGTTGCGGTTAAGGGTAATACGTTTGAAAAGATATTGTTATAAAGAATTATAGGTGTCATATCATCTCACATTGTCACTCGTAGCCTTCTGGATGCTGGGGATAAGTTCCCTGGCAAATGCGTCGTGGTCAACAATGTTACCTTGTACATAGATATTGATAATTTGCGACTTTTGCAATTCTTCCCTTTGTACACTCGGCGTCGTTGGGTTCTGCAAGGCAAATCCGCCGCCCCTGCCTGCTGTTGCTAATCCTTTACCTTGTCCCATGATTGTTTGAGCTGCAACAATTGCCAATTGAGCTGCACCCATCGCCTCAACCCAGGGAATCATCGGCCATAAGGCAGGATTTGCAAGGCATGATGCTACACCCATAGCCGTGCTTATCACAATATTTGCCATTGCAAAGAGCTTTTGAGCATAGAACATGAGGGAATTATTTTTGCCCATAAATGATGCTAAGCCGGTTAATATACCTTCTATCATGTTGGCCATCATGGCATAACCTTGTAACTTTTGTTGCACGAGGATAAGGTCTTGTTGTGCCTGATATTGATTAACCGTATCATTAATGCTTGCAATCATTGCCGCCGTTTGCTCTTTAATGGCAATCTCGTCGGCGCCGGCCTGCTCCATCATCTGCAATTTCAATGCGTAGAAGTCAGTCGTTGCTTGTATCTGTGCATTATAATTGTCCTGTAAGTCAGCCAGTTGTTTAGAGTATACATCCGTACCGCCAGCTATATCCATAATACCTTTTAAACCAGCACCAACAAGGCCAAGTCCTTGCCCAGCCTGGCCTCCGATGATATTATTAGTGTTCATAATCATGTTCCATGCTTCTTCATAGCCGCGTCTTTGGATTTCGATACCCTGTGACTTGATTTGGTTTATCTTCTCTGATGCCTTCATTTCTTCTTCGTAATATTTCTTCTTTTGCTCTGCCAATAAGGCATTACTTTCGAGCTCGTGAATCCGTGATGCCTCGTCAAGTTGTGCAAAAGACGCCCTTGCGTTTGCAAGTGTCTTCATTTCGTCGCGTTGTTTTTGTTGGAGTTGGATAAGGTCTTTTTGGTCTGCTGTCTTATTAAGCAATTCTTCCCTGTCGTGTAATTCCTGCATGAGCTTTATAACATCTTCAACCCTTTTCCTTTCCTTCTCAGGATCAACCACGTGGGTTCTTTCTGTTTGGGTTACGATATTCTTTTGCGCTGTAACCAATTCGTCTGATTTTGCAACCATAACATCAAACGCAACTTTGCTTTGTTCGGATGTGTTTTTTATAGCATCGCCCCATGTTTTATAGGCATCCTGCCATATAGTGCTTTTTACTCCAACCAGATTTAATCCCTTTTCCATCATAGCAAACGGATATGTAATTTTCTGAATAAAAGTTGCAATGGCAACTTCCCAGTCCATGAGCACAGTAATTAACCCAGCTCCAACCCTAATAAGAATATTCCCTATTTCTGTTTTCATATCGGTAATCATAACCATGAACCGTTCCATTTTATCATTAACCGAGTCTGTAGACTCGCCCAGCCTTTGCATGAGCTCGCTACCTTGTGCCAATATTGCATTGATGCCAGCCTGTTGGCGTTCCTCTTCAGATAGTTGTTCGATAGTTACGCCAACACTTCTTGCATATTCCCTATATGCCTTTTGCAAATCAACAATAATGCCCATTTGCCGTAATGCCCGTTCTGCACCTATAGCAGATGCTTGGGTTATACGTTCGAATGAGTTTGCAACACTATCACCAGTCACATTTGTTGTTTCCCTCACGAGCCGCATAAATTGCACCAACTGGTCTGGGTTCATACCTTCAAGCAAAGCCTTTGATGCAACATGTACGGCGTCTGACATTGAAATTAAGCCGCCAGATGCTTCTTTTATTTTTTCGACTATGTTTTTAGACGTGAGGCCATATTGACTTGACAAAGCATTAAGCGCCGTTGCCTGTTCTTGGAATCTTGCCGCCTGGTCTGCTAAGTCCCACGCCTTTTTCATCGAATAAATTGCGCCGGTAATGGCTGCGGTAATACCAATCCAGTGTTCCCTAAACTTCGATGCAATGGATTGAGTTTCGGTCTCCATCGACTTCATAGAGCCGACAACTTGGTTTATTCCATTGACGGCCAAAGAACCATCTGCATTAATCTTTATAGTTATCGTATTCTCGTTAGCCATTATTTTTCAAAGCCCATCTTCATTGCTTCGAGCTCCCCTTTTAACAAGCCTATATCAAGCCATTCATCAATGGTTAAATCATTTTGCCGGAAAGGATATCCGCCTTGCTGCATGCTGAACAAAAACCAAATGTGATTAAACCAATCGGACGGTTCATCCACCTGATTCATGTCACAATTCTTACAGGCAAATTCAAGATGTTGCCCACAATCTCTCGCACACTTTTTTTTCTTCTCCGGCGTACATCGGTTCATGATACGCTTGATTTCGTCCCGAAAAGAAACATCGTGTGCCTCTAACCGTTTGGGTTTTGTTCGTCCTCGTATTCTATATCAATATTTTGTTCCACCCGTGCGCCTTCGAATACGGTCATGGAAAATGCATTGATGATGCCTGGAGCTGATTGTTTAACTAGCTCTTTCCAATCTTCACGATAGTTTGCATTTTCCTTTTCCGATGAAATTGGTTTTCCGTCAAATCCAAAATCGCCGTCACGGAATCCGGTTAAAATTTTCAACCCGAATTCGAGACGGGTATCAAAGGCATGAATGATAACCTTTTTACCTTTGCGCTGCATCAGCTTTGATTGATAGGAAACCAGCTCGGATGTTGTGGGCATCCGATAATATAATTCCAAGTCAGAACCGCTTAAGGCGTCCTGGATTCTCAGAATATTTTTATCACTCTGTTTTAATTCTCGCACATTTTCCCCTTTCGGTTTATGCAAATTTTAAAGTTATTTCATCGTTGCCAACAGAAGCACATAACATCATTGATAATGCATGTGTCAATAAGCCTTCCCTGTCGGCATATTTCGGCGTTTCAAAAACAACCTGTGGTGCATCAATTACAACCTGATTGCCTGAACTTGCGCCCAATGTAGTTACAAGATGCACCTGCGTAGAATTGTCCCACTTGCTCCAAAAATTGTACACATCAAGCGAAGGAACTTCAGGGTCACATTCGCCAGTAATGGTTCTACCCTTAACATAATATTCCAGAATACCAGTCGCTGCGTTCGCATCAACCCTTTTTGCAATTTCATTTTTGATATCTAATTTGAGATTTGAAATAATCGCTGCGTAACTATCAAGCGTAAACAATGCCGATTGATATACAGGCGGTAACGTACTATTATAGGTAGGACTTGCAGGTATAACGGTATCTACCGGGCCCGCATAAATACCGGTAAATTCAAATTTGATTTTCGCATATTCATTGACTTTCAGGTCAAGGCTTAACGAGCCTTTACAACCAAGCATCTTGTGCAAAATATTGTGCTGATAAAAATAAAGTACAGCCGACTTCGCTGTAACAGAACCGCTAGAAATTGCTTGGCAGGTAACATTATCAATATCCCCATCAAAGTCGCTCGACGGGACAATCTTTAATGCCCCGGTAGTTGTAGGCGTTAAGTAAACTGCGCTTGTCGGAGTCGCTGAATAAGATGCGCTTTGTTCTCCACCTATTTCTATTTTCACGGTTCCAGCCGTACGATTTGAAATCGCAAAAGAGAGCTTTTCAGTTCTGCCTACCGTACCCGTTGTGCCCGCCTGTGTCAGAGCCGTTATCGCCCCCGCCGTATGTCGAGCCTTCCCGCTCGAATAAGCCCAATTTGCACCAGTCCAGCCGGTTAAGTCAGTTGTAAACGTTCCATTACTCACCCTGTTGGCTGCAAATGATGGCGTGGTATCATCAGAATTTGGCGTGTATAAAATTGATGAATTAGTATCGTTTAAAGTCTCTTTTGTGAAATTGCATATCTGCAATAATGGGTCAATCTCTGGAGCAATAACCGCGTAAACAACAGGATCACCAGCACCTGTAAGCCCTCCGCCCTTAAGTTCTGTTGTAAATGATAGCTTTAATCCTTCCCCAACGTTCACCGGAGGAAGCGTTCCATAAAACCCCCTTGTAAAATTCCTCTCTAATTTCTTTCCCAAGACTTCAAATTCTGGCAACTCACACAGGATGGCATTTGCGCCACTTGTTGGCGTTGGGTCTACGCCGTAGGCTGTCTCCAGTTTTGCCAGGACAACTGCTTTTGTTCTATTCATTTTTCAAACTCCTTACGGTAAAGGTAAATAATGGCGTGTTTTAAATTGCAAAGTATAAGACATAATGCCATCTGCATATTCAGTCATCGCCCTTGATACACAGGTAAACGGCTCTACATCGGTCAATCCCAGCGATTTAAAATTAATGGCATTACGCACGTCGTCCAGTAATTCATAGGCATCTTTTGCCGCCGCGCTTTCAATCTGTAGGTTCTTGATAACCACAAGGATTTCATATATCAATTCTTCTGTTGGACGCGGCCTTGCGCCTGTATCTTTCTCGGATACAAAATAGACAAATGCCGCCGGATATTGCAATGCTTCAGGTGGTCTCTTTCTTCCAAACGACTCCACAACTTTAAACACATTTAAGGCTTTAACCGTTGAAATCATAGCATCTTCTATGCTTGATATTGTGCTCATTAAAACTCCTTCAATGTGTCAGAAGTAAATATCCTATCATTATAACTCTTATTCGTTTTCACGAATCCGCCTGAGACCTGTTCCGGTTCTGGTACTTCGCCAAGTGTAATCGCACCTTTAGCAATGCCTTCGAGCTGTCTCATAGCATTCTTGTATCGTTCAGCCCGCGTCTCTGGTATCTGTTCAACCCTCCTTGAGTACAGGTTGTAAATGGCGATGTCAACGGACATTTTTTTGACTATATCTGGGATTGGTGAAAACGGGACAACATAACCCCGCGTTGCACAATAACTATCAATTTCAGCATCTGACTGCGTAATTGCCTCGTTTACCCTACCAGTATTGACAGAGTTAGCGCCTTCATCATCGGTTAATTGGATGATGGCTTCCGCTGGTATCATCTTTTCAATGTCTGCTACCGTACAATAGGCCATGTTTTACCTCTTACACAAGGGTTATAATATAAGGCAGTCCGTCTGCCAGCTTCCGGCTGCACGCTACACCGTTACTATGAGACGCCGCAGTCGTTGACTCGTAACCCCTTGCGCCGCTACTTGCAAGGGTTAATGTATTGACACTCCTTGAGGCAATCTTTATTTTTTCAGATTCTATCAAAAGCACAAAAGGAGAGTTCGAAGGAAGCTTTGAACCGTCTGCAACCGTAAGAGTTCCACTATTCCCTGGACTCGTTGTCGTCATTGCCTGCGTTATCGTTGTCGTCGGTTCGCTTGTCAAAGAAATTAATCCACTTGCTACCGTTAAATCATTCGTGCCGTCTGTGTCCTCTTCTAAAAATGCGTTTGCCCGCTTGATGGTTGATACAGTCTTTCCAGCCGGTACCGGCACAGTTTCAAAGGCAGTATTGAATACAATATATAACTTGTTCGTGTTCTTGTGAAACCTCGAAAAATAAACATGCTGAGACATATAACTCCATATCGACCCGTTATATGTCGCTTTGCTCTGATATATTGCCCCACTCCACGTGCGATATTGTAAAGGTACCAAGTTCAGGTTGTCCCAATTTGCTACGCACCGGATAAACAATAATCGCGGGTATACGTCAACGATATTTTGGAAATGCGGCGTGCCGGCGCCTTCGCCCAATAACCCATACCAGTTAGACCAGCATCCATTAATCGCCGCCTTTGCATAGATCGTCCTACATGTCGATTCTGTTTCCTGTGATACCTGGTCTATGCCCACCATGTTTTTAGTAATGTTCACGCCAGAATTATAAATCTGTGATACATCGACAAAGTTCGTGTCTGCGTCCTCTTGCCCTATGATATCAGGCGTCAGATTATCTTTGTCCGACCTGTCTTTTATATGTCGGACAAGTTCTTCGATGTATGATGCATGATAAATCTGTGACGGTTCGAGTCCGAACTTTTTGCCGGCGCCAATCGCCGTCCGTAATTGTTCGAAAAATGCCGCCTTGCCATCGCTGTAAGTCTTGAAATCATGCGTCTTACCTGCTGGTATAAGGCAATGGTCATAGGGAGAGCAATAGATTTTGTCGCTTGTTGTTGCCGGAGATGCCGGAGACCCTGAAACCGTATAGGTAAATGTTGTTGCACCAGTGACGGTTATAGTCTTTACACCGTTATACTCAGATTGTACAGCTCCAGCAATTGTTACCTGATTGTTTGTCTCATAATTGTGCCCGCCGCCTATAGTAACTGTAGCCGTAGCCCCAGACCTTGTTATACTATCAACAACATAATCGCTCGTACTGCTTGTTATTGTGCCTGTAGCCGGAGATGCAGGAGTTCCGGAAACCGGAAAACTAAATGATGTTGGGCTGATATATGTTATCTGTTGTTTGCCGTTATATTCAGTTTGCGTTGCGCCCTTGATAACTACATAATCATTATTTGCATATCCATGATTATACGTAGTTGTTACGGTAGCCGTAGCCCCAGACCTTGTTATAGTTGATACAGGCTTTCTATCGCCGTCTAACACCTTCATAGCCCCAGTTACCGGCCATGAGGTAAATTCTCCCGTCAGGGCTGCGCTGTCGAATAACACACCGGCGAAGGTAAACGGATGTCCTGCATCTCCATTGGTAGAAGCATAGGCCGCCGCTAAGGTCATAATATTGTTTACGATTAAATCAATAACCGCCTGTTGCTGGAAGTCAGGGACTGAGTAAAACTGCGTCGCGCTTATGTTGTAACCCTTCGCCAACTTGTCCCACCAGTTATTACTCTTGGCTGATACCGTGGCGCAATTGGCCAAATACCAATCGATTTCATCTTGCGTATATTGTTTTGTTGTGGTTATATCCCTTTTGTGATGCTCGAGCGTATTGTACCAATCATGTGCGTCAGCAAGATAAAAATATTTATTTTTTGCATCGGCTGTATTTTTGTAATATCCCCCGCCGTTTCCAAGTCCGCCAGGTTGGTTTTCATACGCAGCGATGTAATCATACCCCAGAGAATTGGCGTATCTCAGCGAATTTATACAACTATCTACCCAAGCGATCGCAAAATAATTTCTAAAACTATCCGCCGCAACTGGTGGAACACCGATATCGCTATAAATAGTATTTATCGTAGCATCATCAAGAGCACTGTTATACAGTCGGAAATCATCAATGATGCCTTTGAAGTTTTCTGTTGGGCCAGTATAATCAGCCCCCACGTAAGCCGTGGCAGAGGGAACAACAATAGCCGGTATCTTTTTACATTTCAGAGTTCCGCTAGCATTGCCACTTGGTGTAGATGCCATCGCATAGTCAAATGTATTTGCCGCTACATTGGATATTACAAAATATCCATTATAGTCGGTAGGTGTGGCACCAGATATATAAACAGTATCATTATTTGAGTATCCATGAGCCGTAGCAGTGGCTGTAGCTGTAGCCCCGCTGTGGGTAATACTGCTTACGGTTGTGGTATTCATGTAAGTAATCGACACCGGAGAGCCATTTACATACGCCTTTACATATCCAGGCGTTTGACTGTTGCCTCCTCCCTTGCCGGTAATGGCAAGATGATACCATGTATTGGTGGTTATTATGCCAGAGGCGATATAACACAACGCAGAACCTCCACTCATAAGCATTTTAACAGACCCGTCCGTATCAATTTTTATCCTAAGACCTTTTGTATTCGGGCTGCTTTTATCTGCCGTAAATATGCCCCTAACCGCAACATAATCAACAAAGTTTATCCATGCACTCATGGTAAACTCATCGGTGAACCAAGTAAGTACATTTGCCGTTTCCACATAATCATCATTCGTCCCGCCAAAGCTCAATGCCTTGCTCAACTTGCCGTCAACCCAGGTTGCCCCGTGTATAGTGCCAGTATTAGCAGCTAGCGCAGAACTCGCAGCGGTTGTCCCAGTGCCCTCGTCAAATTTGTAATGTAATTTTAGATTTGTGGGATTTATGGGGTCGGCAATATAAGTTTCATCGGGGAATGCAATCGCCGATTCGCCTTGTGTATGGCAGATGAAGTCCGTTTTGTCGAATGCCATTTTAATCGTATTCGCTGTTGGCTTTGTGCTTTTTTTCCGCACTCCACTAACGCTTGTTGTTGGTATTATGTAGCTCATAACTTATATGTCCTCAATTATACCTTTATTAATTCCACGTCCACGCTTTCGAGGGTTATCGGCGTATAGCGTTTTACCGTAATCGTTCCCGTTGCCTGTGCTGTAGCAGAACCTGCAAAATTGTATTTAAAATAATTTGCTGATACATCATAAATTGAATATGTGCCGTTATACTCTGTTTCGTTTGCGCCTTCAACAAGCACATACTCGCCGATAACATAGCCGTGAGCCACGGCATGACACAAGGCCACAGAACCGGCAGACGTAAGGTCTGTAACGCTTACCGCTGATTCGGTTGTCGTCGTTGCCGTAATTGATATATCCTTATCGATTGTCGTATCTTCTGCCAAATTGGCCACAGTCGTGACGCCCTGAGATGTTACCGTACATACCTGAGATGCCTCATTGTTGCGGTTTCTCAGGCTGACACATATTTCTTTTTGGGTATTCGTCGTTACCGTATACGATGCAAGTTCAGTGCTACCGAATTTCACCTTTACGGTTTTATTGTTTGCGCTCGACTTATTGGTAAATGAGATAAGGATTTTAACTTCTCCTTTATCCCCCATCAATCCACCATTTACGGTGTAAACATACAGTTCCGTCTCTGTGGTTGTCCCACCTGATACAACAGGTATGTTCCACTTATCGAGCATTTTCGTATAAACCTTTAACCGGCCAGTAATCCTCATTTATATTAACCCTCTAAAAAGATTGATGCCGATTCTACGCCGTTCACAACTGCCCAGGATACATTTACAATCTTACCTTTAATTACAACATGTTCACCGCCCTCGTGGGTGATGATCTCCATCTCATGGCCAATCTGCATACTGCGGAAACCATATTCTTCGGCGTTCGCAACCTCAATCACTTTAAGTAAATCCATATTCTTATAAATCGTATATTTCATTTTCCCTACTCCTTTCTCTTACAGTGTTTTTACAATGTTCACAACTTCCAAAACCGGCGTGCCGGATGACGCCTTTGCAAACAATCCCGTTTCCGATAAGGATTCTAAATCGATAATCAAAGCGCTATCAGCCATCAGGGTAAAATATTCCGTCGGAGCCGCGCTTGTTGCAAGGTATACATCTACCGCGGCATTCCGACACTGCACCAACACGCTGCGCAAATTCTGCGTCGCTACATCAAGCACGATTTCAGTGTAATCCGTGGCGCTCAAGGTAATGTTTTTAATCAACGGCGTAATCATATATATCCTTTCAATATCCATAACTCTGACAGGGTTGTGAACCCTGTCAGAGTTAACATCACAAGTATTAACCTGCCCCCGTGCTGCCATAAGCCAACTGCCAGAATCCATACCCGCCAGCCGCCCTTGCCTCAGCACCGAATTTATATTTTTTGCGCATAAACACATCATCCGCCTGCGGGTTCGTCTGCTCCACGAACTGTGGAGATTTACGCTCCTGATAAATCACCGGCTTTATTGGCTTTGTCGTATCGAGCAAGAACCACGCGGTGTCGCTCGTGAGCCAATCGCCTACAACCAATTCCGCCGTGCCTTTATAAGGATTTGCCTTGCCATCCTCTAACCTGTCTACCGTCATGAGAATTCTACCAACATCTTCAAGCGCCGGCGGCACAAGGAGAATATTCGGCCTAATGGCAAGCGGCCTCTTCTCGTCATCCGTCATCTTCCTCAATGCAGTCCGCGCCGTGCCAAAGGACGACTTAGCAGCGGCCTGTGTTGCAATTGATAATGCAGCCGTGCCCTTGTTCGATACGCTTGCGCCTGCCACCGGATGATTATCGGCAAAAAACGCCTTGCCGTCGTAGCAGAGATTGGTAAACCCGCCATTAAACAGGTCATATACAATCTCGTCCGCAAGCTGCTTTGCGCTAAATCCTGCCATCTGCGCCTGGGGTCCGTAAATGCCCAGGTTATCATCTTCAACATCGTTCCGGTCGACCTCGACCGTCGCCTCCCAGTCGTCATTGATTATGGTGTACTTATATGCCGCAAGGGATTTTATAAGCTTCTCGCCCACCCATTTCCGCATCTTAGGGAAAGTGGAAATCCAGCCATAATCCTGCTGCTTTACGGAAGATGGTACAAGCATGGCAAGTCTGCCCCACGTAGACGGCGCCGCATCAAATGCGTTCTGGAAGCTCGTCTTCAAATTGATAAAGATAGCCTCCAGGGTTGTTCTGTTTATTAACATAGTTATTCCTCCAAAATTAAAAAGTTCTCACAAAGTACACAAAGCACACAGAGCACAATATTATGAGAAGTCGTGCACACGGTATGCGATCTTAACAACCATCGTTGCATCGGCTGCCGCATTCCCGCCGTACTCGCCATCGCCGGTATTGTGCAGCACCAATGCCTTATTGGCAGATGCTGACAAGGCAACAATAGCGTCAATGGCGGGCCTTGAATTCGTTATTGTGTCAACCGATGCATCAATAAAACCAGTGGCCTCAATCGTTTGACTCACCGCCAAGCCAGAGCCATTGTTAAACTTAATGGCCATATTATCCGCTGATTCTGCAAGAACATTGGTTCCTGCCTTCAGTTCCAGCATGGCGCTTACCAGCTCAATCACCTTGTTGGAGCCCTGAGCTGCCACCAGGGTTATCGGCGTTGCCCGTAATGCCTTGATATTAGCATTTGTCAAAGTCACCGTGGCATATTTAAGCATCGTTGCGTCCATGTCCGCGCTGGTAACAGTCGCTGAACGGGGAATTATGGTAAAGTCAATCCACACGCCGTTGGTGTCCACGTCGTACACCCTGCCAGCCACACTCCTCGTGCTCGTGCCGTTTGTCTTAGCCACCGTCTGATCATCCACGATGTAACACTCTTTACCAATATCCGCCGCGGTTATTTCATCGCCGCCTGCCGAATTGGCAAACTGGAAGACGCCGCGGGAAATCTTAACCGTCTTATCCCCTGCGCTTCCGCCAGAGTTATCCACATATTCTTCAGCCCTGCCAACCGCCAGCAAGGTTGTCGCCGTTGCGCCGGGCGTCGCATAGCCATTTGCGTCCCTGGCGACTATCGATCCCGCATAAATCTTTTTTGCAGCCGCAACGCCGAGGACGAGCTCCTGCCCGTCGCGTCGCTGGGTATTCCTATCTACTGCTAATGCCGTCATGTTTTAACCTCCAAAAATTAAATTATGTCCATAACCCTGTTAGAATTAACACTCCTCCCCTCTTGAGAGGGGGTTGGGGGTGTGTTATTCCTTATTCACTGCATACTTCTTAACATCTTCTGGCTTATTACCCATCATCTTTGCCACAAGCATCGTGGTTTCGTCTAAGGCGCCATCTTCCTTCTTTGCCCCTTGCGGCAAGTTGCCCATCGGTACAACCACCGGCGCCTTTGCAATAAACACCGCAAACCCATCAGGGTCTTTGACTGCATAATCTTCCGCCCATGCCTTCTGATCCGAGGAAATTTTGCCGCTCTTCATGGCCATGGCAACCAGCTCATTGCGTTTAATCGTTGCGAGTTCATTTTTGAGCTTATTAAACTCCTGGACGCTCACCACATTGCCCGGCTGTTTCAATGCCAGGATTGTACCGGTGATTTCCGGGACGGTCGCCGTCTCCTGTAATCCAAGCGATTCGCGCACCTTTTTCAACTCAGATTTGAGATTATCAGTCTCTGTTCCCAAGAGGGCTGACTTGTTTTTCAGCACGGTAAGCGCTTCCACCGCCTCCGCTTCTGTGGCCTCTGGTTTGAGGCCTAACAACTCTAACATTTTTTTATTCATTTTTACCTCCTCAGCTAAATCATTTTGACTCGTGGCACACTTGCCACAATTACTATTCACTATCGGTATCATCCCATCTATCTGCGGGGTGTTAGTTAATGCCGCAGAATGGAGCATTTCCGGCAGATAATTGCCGTCTCCGTCCTTTTTGCCCGCGAGCAACACGGGCGATAAATAGCGATATTCCTTATTTGCCAGATACTCCTGCGCCTTCTTCGTCCATTCCACCACCGCCCAGATACCATCTTTACCCTTATTTATAAGCTGTTTAATCCAACCAGCCGCCGGGGCCTGCACGCCGTATAGTGTTTGGTGTTCGTAGTCAACAACAAGCCTTGTCTTCCGCTTTTCACTCTTTGTAATAACCGCCGATATGTTCTCTTCCGTAAGTTTGAACTTGCGCCCTTCGGCGTCCACAAATTCACCTACAGGGCAAAGTTGTATTTCATTAATCCCGTTCGATACTTCTTCCGATTTTAAAATAATCCTGTGTAACATTTAGTTTATCCCAATAATATAATTATTCAATTTTTCTGCAATGTTAGGCCAATCATCATCTTGCACCATCATAAATGGCCTTGCGTCTATATGTACCTTATAGCCTTCAATTTCAACAGACTTCCCATAACTTGCTTTTCCTTCTTTCGAGAAATACGTTCTGCCTTTTCTTTTGCCTGACTTAAAATTCTTGAAAAACAATTTCCTATTATGAGCAGGAACATCAATATCCTCACCAAATTGATGAACTGCGGCATACTTTTTGTTTGTCCCGACTTCAACAAAAGTATCGGTTGGATTAATTGTGAAAGAATTAAACAACTGCCTATTCAATATCAATGTTTTACCGCCCTTTAACAACACACGCTTTGAAGGTTTCCACGGTATCGGCCTTCCGCCTTCTTCAAAATTCTTCTGAATTGATTTTCTCACAAAAGTACCAATAATATTCATCACCGGTTTCAAGTGCTGCGTCCGGTTCTTTAAATCATCGAGTAGTTTTTTAACCTGAGAATCATCAATAGTTACATGGATAGTAGCTCCGCTCATGCTAATACAGCCTCCTGTGGTGGAGACGTTTGAAAACCTTCTTTTCCCACCAACTGATTATATTCGCTTTCTGTTAGTGGCTCTACATCGCATCGGCAGTTATACCAAATGTATGTATTACCCCTGTATGGATAATGGGTGTCCCACCAGGGGTCATCTGCTCTCAATATTGTATTATTCCATAGCCTGTGTAATGGCCGTACGCGTTCATCTCCAGCCGTCCTATATCTCCAATAGGGGAAAACCTGTAATATTTCCGGCGCTGTAGATTGTTGATATCTACCTGCCTGATAAGAGCTTTGCAAGTTAGTTTGATAGATTACATTGCTACGCCAGCCCCGCGAACCGTTATAATCCCAGCCAAATTTCTCTACAATCGAGTCAAAATCTTTGCGGAAATCTTCTAGGGTTAAACCTTCGGCCAACATTTTATTTATAGCATCGTGGAAATCTGATAACAAATTAACTTCCATCGCTCCAGCCACAGTAAATGCTTCCCTGTGAGCCTCATTGCTTATGGCATCCCAAGTAGCTGTTGGCAAGTTCAGTTTCTTTAGCATGAGCTGAATTGCTTCGTCGAATGGTAGATTAAACGGACTAACCACCTGCGGCGACATCTATCATTCCTTTCAATTTGCTGGCTATAAGATAATTTTTTATAATCATCACAACTTTTTCGAAATCAGTCATATTACCTTTGTATTTATCAGCTATTCTTTCCATCGCCTTTTGAACTGTTATGCCAGGCTCAGCCATTATAGCCTTAACATCGTTAATAATATTATCTACAGATATTGAACTATGTAAGCCATTAGTTAAAGCATCAACAGTTACTTTGTCAACAAGATTAGACTTATTTTGTCCTGAAAATTGCCCCACTTTCATTTTTGTTAATTGATTTTCAGGATTTTTAATTGTAGAATGAATCGTCTCTTCTCCATCTTTCGGCAGTGGGATATTAAACTTTTCATGCACCCAGCTTACCGGTATAGACGTCACGCCCGCATCGGACAATGTCTTAATCTTATTCGCCTCAGCATCCAAATCCTGGGGCTCTTCATAATGAAACTTAAACCAGGGCAATGAGACATCCCACCCGAAATTAAACCCCACGAGCGGGCGAATCAGATCACGTCTTAACGTCTTTGCTACCATCTCACAATCAGAGATAAGCAAATCCTTCCTGATACCACCTGCCATGTTTTCATTTCCAAGCTTGCCAGGGGTTGAATCCGATGAGGCACTATGCCCAAGAATTGCTTTGCTAATTTCCGAATTACAAAACATAGCTAGGGTTTCATATATATTTTCACCAGAATTTTTCGAAGCCTCAATAAATTCAATTTCCGTAGATTTCGATATCACGCCTGCCGCATCCCTACCAAGAGCACGCACCGCTTCATAAAGAGCTTTCCTATCATCAGGCAATGCCCCTACATCATACTTACCAAGTCGCAATGGCATACCAAATACTTCAGCAAAAGCAACCCAATCTTTTATCGTATAATTTTTAAAGAGATACATCCATGCCACAGTTCTCAATATGCCTTGCCTATTGGAATGGCCAGACCGCGCCTTATGCAGGTGGAAAATCATTTTAAATGGTGGAATTTCAATTCCTTCGTAGGGTTTCTCCTCCGTTATAAGCCTGGGCGTAATGTTGTTATACCAAGTAATCCGCTTAGCGTGCACCCATTCTATGTGTCTTGCAATATTCTTGTTATTCCGCACATCCCAGTAAATCTCCATCAAACTATATCCCTTGCCGATAGCGTCTAACAAGTCGCTCAGGTTTCCCTCAAAATCTGATAAATCATTAATTACCTCTTGTATGAATTCCGCTATCTTCTGATCCTGCGCATCTTCCGAGGCTGGCTCAATCTCAAAATCTAACCCCGTAATGGCCAGCTTGCGTGTCTGAATGACGGAGAACAAATGCGTATCCTTCTCTTCCATTTCTTCAAAAAGTTCTGCTTGTCGCCATACATTTCCCAAGTCAGCTTCTTTGAAAATAGAAGCAAGGGTTTGCGGGGTCAATCCATTCGATGGATACATACTCCAGCGATCACGGAGGGATGCCGTTGCCAGCGTTCGTTCATCAGGTTTTTCATTCGGGGTTATTTCTTGCCCCCAAGAATCGTATAATTTAACAGCCATTTTTGTATTCAAAAAATAATAGTCGTTATGCTTTAAACAACGTAACTATGCGATAGATATCAAAATAAATATCAATTGTCAATTAAATTATTATTAATATGCTGACAAAACACGTCTTTGCGATACTTGACAGTATTCTATTATTCTGGCTTTTACCTTGCGTGCCTGCCATGCAATGGCACACGCCATAACCTTATCATCGTGACAGCCAGGCATCGCCTCGTAATGCCCTTTGCCATTATCACAAAAGGTAAGGCACTCTTCAATGAAACTGGTATCATTGATAATAATCCAATTACCTGATATTGCCGCTTCGAGGTCATCGAGCATTATTGATCGTGTCTTTCCGTTTGTCTGCCAGCCTAACTTCTGTGCGCCAGTACCATCGTAATTCTCATGCTTATAGACGTTAGGATAACATAACACATTTATAAGCGTATTCAACACGCTGTGCCCGTGATTATTGGCTTCTACCGCTAATAATGCCGTATTGTACTCCTTGCAAATTTCAGCAATCTTATTTGCAAAGATATCAGGCCTCCAATGGCCATGCAATGCCGCTACTTGCTCTCCTGCGGCTTTATCGAGTATCATAAGAGAGCTGTAATCACCGGTTTTCAATCCTTCCCCGACGTCTGCCCCAGCCACATACACTTTATTAGCTTCAGGATACTTCCATATTTTTAATAATCCATTATGCCTTAACTCTATAGGTTCTTTGCATTTTTGTATACTTTCCGTAAGGTTTTGAATCTCAAAGAAACATCCGCCAGAAAACAAGAAACAGGTGATATCATCTTCGGGATATTCTTGTGCGAAAAGAGCCTTTAACGATTTCTTTTTCGCTCTCCGAAATTTTATTTGTTCAAAAGTTAAGCCATGCTTAAGAAATAAGCCTGATTCTTCTGAATCAAGTTCTAACTTTTCCCCTGGAAGTAATGAAATAATGTTCAATTCATCCAGCCACCACGGCAGAAATATCGGTGTGAAATCACTATCGCAATTTTTTGCCCTTTGCCACTCATGGTAGAAAAAGCCTTGTCGACCATTCGGTGTCGATTCAAATACAATTTCCCCAGATGAACAGGCTTCCATCAGGCCAGCGACCAAGTTTGTAACTGACTCTTTTGGGTTATCAGATGGCTGTTCTGGCCAGAAGGCACACTCTGAGCCGTGAACCCGCTGAAGCGTTTGCCCGCGTCCGAAATCAGGGCTGCCAGCCGTTCCGATGTAAAACTTCGAACCCAAATCGCAGAAATCAAATTCTCTTTTATTTTGAGTTTTCCTTTTTGCTCGCCAGAACGGGTCAATCCTATCGTAGAATAACTGCGAAATATCAAATATTTTTTGGGTTGTCTCATGATCATGTGCCAGAGTAAGGCAATATTGGCCATGATGCATCGATGCGAGCCAAAATGATTTAGCTTGCTCCCATGTAGTAATACCGCCCTTTCTTGATTTTAACACAAGAAAAGAAGGCTTCTTCCCGGAACGAATTGCTTTTAACTTTTGTGTTTCGAGGTAGATTTGAAATTTGTTGAGGAAAAAAGGGATGACTTTACCGGCCTTTGTGCGTAACCATAGAAGTCTTTGAGCAAATTCGATAGGGTCGAAGAAAAGCTTTTCGTCGAGGTTATCAACGATATCCCTGAACTCTTCTGCCTTATTAATTAAATCCTGCTTCTCCGTTAGGGTTATCAACATTCAATCTTTTTCCAAGAGTTTCAAGGTAATTCTTGTAGGCGTCTTTCCGTTCAGCTTCAATTTTACTCACCCGTTGCTCAACCGTTACATTCACGCCGATTTCGCCAGTTACTTGCAACCTATCGTCCCACATACCGATGTGGCGTCCAAGTAGCTCTAAAGCCTTAGAGGCGTTTGACGGGTCAAAATCAAACCTGCCCGTAGGCTTTCCATCGCGGTCGTACACTTGTTCGACTTGCATACATCGCTCAACAATTGTTTTGAGTTTCAAAATAACCCAATCAGACTTAACCTGTGTTCGTTCTGCCTTTTCTGACATAACGAATTGAATAGCTTGCGCTATCTTAGGCGTAGCAAGGTACATGTTGCCTTGGACTTTTGCCGAATTGATATTATCCTTGCCATTTGCCCGCATAATAGCTTCATATGCGTTCATGTCAACCGAATATTCCATCACAAACTTGGCCTGCAAGGCAGTAAGTTTGAATTTCTTCATCAAAAGGATTTCGGTTGTGACCGGTTTATCAGTTACAGCAGGCAGCAGGAGCTTGCAATAATCGTTTCGAATATCGCGCAGTTCCCGTAGCGAGTTTACATCCTTTTTTTCCTTGAAAATTCTTTCGACTGAATTGAATATATTTTCTATTGTAAGCATTGTGTTTTTTCTGGCATAACGATAATTTTTAAAAAAAGCTTAACTTAGCTCCTCAATAACCTCACCAGTAACATCGGCATACCACTCGGCAAATATGCGCCTGTGACACAACTCTTGTTCAATATCCTCAAAACACAAGCAAACAATATCCTTGCCTGGCTGCTCATGAGCTATGAGCGCGGCGTGGATAGCCTCTATCCCTAAAATATCCCACCGATCGCAAAACAAATCGCAAATATCCTCAATGCTTTTGCCCGCGCAATCGAGCTCCTCTTTTGTGGGCATGAGGATGTCAATTTTGCCTTGTAATTTATAGTGTGTTTTAAAGCGCGGCGCGCCTCTTGATATCATGATAGGTATATGCTTATCAGGATTGATGAGTTTTGAGCCGTGTCTGCCTGTGTATATTTTCATACCGATATTATAATATATTATCGATATGGTAGTCAACAAAAAAATAAATTAATTTATTATAACTTACTATCGCCTATAAAGTTATATAGGTCTTGCCCGTTTATGTATTTTCCATCTTGCGTTGATGCAATTCCTTTTTGTTTAAGATTTTCGATGAATGCAAGTTTTTGTTCTGTACTTTTAAACACCGTAACTAGAAAGAACTGCCAGTCATCCCTTTCGTTGAGCTGTTTCTTAGCGCCTTCATAAATATTTTGAGTTTTTCGCAAATCCTCTGACAATATTTCTAATTGTTCTGGCTGCTGAAGCAATGGGTCTGTGCCAAAAATATCATAAATGGTTGAAAGTTCAAAACCTGCACTCCCGAAATCAACTTTATCCTCTCGAAGCATTTCATCAAGTTTTTGAAAATCAAATTCACCTTGCGCTTCGGGATTATTCATGAAAATGTTTTGTTCCTTTTCGGTCTTCTCGTCGAGGTCTACTTTCGCCACTTTCAGCTTGTAATCTTGATTTTTTTCTAAAGTATCAAGAACTTCAATTCTTTTATGCCCAGAAACTATATTGCCGGTTCTGACGTTAAAAGTAATTGGAGACATAAGACCAATAGTCTTGATATTGTTTTTAAGCTTACTACGTACCTTATCACTTATTTTGCGGGGATTGTACGGGGCGTTCCTAATTTCCTTGCGATTGATTTCAACAATCTCATACTTTTCGTATTTAGTTAACTCCATAAAACTCCCGCCTCGCAGGAATTATCGAACCTGCGTGATGATTTTTATTCCTGTATCTTCTCTGGCCATTCGATAAACATCTTTTAACTTGATTTCTTTGAGCGGAAAATCAAAATAATAATTATCACAAAAAACGTGGATTAAAGACCGCACAAACACCCAATGTGGGTATTGTTTTATCTCTACTCCATATTTATCTCTTGCATATTGTAACTGTTTTTCTGCACATGCCAAGCCTGGGATAAAGTACATGAAAACACAGACAACCTTTTCGAATATTTTAGAGCACAAATCTAAAACACAAAGGCTGTCTTTACCACCGGAATAAAAAACGATAACCTCTTTATTTTTTTCCGCCAACAGATTTAAAGCAAAAATCGTATCGTTATATACAGAAATTTTCATTAGTTGTTAACAATTTAGGGGCCGCCTGTGCCTGGTTTCCTCCTCAAGATACCAATTCCTCCTCTTCCAAAACCACCAGTAATTTTACCTCTCAACCTTTCTGCAACCCTTGCCCCCCTTGCACTTCTAACCCTACCCAAAGGGTTTACACTTTTTTCAAACTGTTTTGCTGCTCTTGAATTAAAAGCATTCTTAGATTTAGCCATTTCTTCACCCTCACTTTCCTATTAAAAATTAAGTTAAATACTTGCCAACAATTAATTTAAGACTAAGAAAACATCAAGAAACATTTTTAACTTTATGGGTAATTTTTTGAACATGCTTATCAAGGTAAACAGTGTTATCCTTGATTTTCGAAACATTCTGGACAGCCTTTTTAACCGGTATAAAATCAGATAATAGGTTTTCGACTTTTGATTTTATTTCCGGAGCCGCCTTTAGAATATCCAAAATATTGGCTGATAAATTTTGGAAATCGCCAGCGTTCTGCTCCACGCCTTGAACCACTGTGGTTAAGGCATCTTTGCGCTTTGATGCTACAACAGCGGTTGTAATGCCATGCCCGATAAGCCCAAGTAATCCGGCGATCGCCGTACCGATGAGTCCGACGCCTGGGAAGAAGGCGTTTGCCGCGGGAGATGCCTCTTTGATGATTTGGGAAGCGGTATTAAGGGTGGACTCAATTTGGGTATGTTCTTTGCCGGTTGAATCTTTTGAGAGCTCGAAAGCTTTACAACCGTAAAAAAAAAGAAATGAAGAAATTAACAAAAACGTGAGAATTTTTCTCACATAAACTCCTTTCTGAAATTTAGAGGTTGTCAATCTCTTTGCCAAAAGGGCGGACTAGGTTTATTTTAAAATAATATACCGAATTGTACCAAAGTCAAGGAAATTGTTTTATTTTAAAAATTTTAAAACTCAATAGGAAGGCCTACAATCGATTTAAAGATACAGTGAGTGCCCAAAGATACGTCAAGTGTAATAAAAACGACGCTGGCTTTACCGTATTTAATCCTGTTAGGGTTTAATGGTAAGACGTTTGTCTTTGCCTGTAAATTTTACAATTTTACACATACCTGAGATACGAGAAGCGATTCTATCGCCAACCTTTTCACGTACTTCATCAAGGGTAAGGTTGGAAGTGATGATTGTTTGCTTTTCTTCAGAGTAACGATTGTTGATGATTATATAAAGGCTTTGAAGTGCCCATTCGGTAGTTTTCTCTACTCCAATATCGTCGAGAATAAGTAAAGGAGTTTGGATATAAGGTTTAAGCATATACTCTTCGGATGATGTAGGGTCGCTGAAACAAGACCGGATCTTAAGAAGTAGCTCTGGTACTGTGATAAAGATAGGGTGGTTGGCAGGTTGAGAATCTTTAAAACAAGGACAAGGCAGACTTTTAACAAAGTTCTCTAATATGCCAACGGCTTTGTATGTCTTTCCTGTGCCGTGACTACCAGTGAGGAATAGGCTTTGAGTTTCATTGCATCCTGAATGCTCTTTGTTTTGGAATATCTTAGGGATACCACAAGCCTTGATGTATGCCTGTAGGTTATTCTTCTTGTCTTGCCTTAGATGGTTCCAGGATTCACGCTCTTGATGTTCAATCTCTTCGTTTCTCCTCTGCTGTCTTTCTTCGTAACTTTCTCTTTTAGCCAACAGAGTTGGCATAAGTAATATCTTGTCTTGAATTTGCTTAATTGACAAAATCGACGTTGATGACCTCACAGGGCAAATTGGCATATTTTCCTTCTTTTCCTTCCTCAGATTCAAGCGGTTGTTTGCTTCTACTAATGCTTCTTCCAGGTTGTCCATAGTTTTTCCTTTCCCAAGTTATAAGTTTTTGTTTCCAGTTACGAACTTTGTTTCCCTTAGAGTCAATCCAATTACCCTCGGTGAAGTAGTTAAAGAAGGTATCCGGATTGACTGTGTATTGTTTTTCGAGTATGTAGCTTTTGATTTCTTCGAGAGAGGGCGGGATAAATCTTTTCTTTTTAACACTCACGTTAACAACGTTAACATCTGTGTTATCAGGTGTGGTGTTAACATTTTCTTCGAAATTCACCAGAGAGTATTTATTATTATCATTATTAACATTATTAACATTATTAACATTATTAACATTCTTGTTAGTGTCCGTCTGTTGTACTGTCTGATGTCCGTCTGTTGTACTGTCTGTCGTACTGTCTGTTGTATCATCTGATTGATATTTACAATAGTTTTTTATCGTAAGTAATGTAACTGCATGGCATTGCTGTTGTTCTATCTGCTGTATCATTTCTAGGTATTTTATAAATCTTTTTAGCTTTCCCCTTGACCATCTCCAACGCTCGGCCAACTTTTCTTGAGACCATCCTATTTGGCCTCTTTTTATTGTTACGACATTACCCCTGATTACCAGGATTCCGTCTGTATGATTTGCCAATAAAATTAAATCTATCCATGCTTGCGCTCTTGTAAATGGTTCCGCAAACCAAAGAGGATTATCCTCTATTTGCCGGTATAATCTAACCCACCCTTTGTTTTTAGTCATTGTTTCTAAACCAATAAAAAAGGGTTGTGTGACTTGGTATGAGCAAGCCAACACAACCCTATATTCGGCCTTTCGGCCTAAACAATCTATGCTTATATCTCATACATACAAGCCTTATCTTTACCCGCCAATTTATATCATTTTTTACAACTAATACAAGGAAATTTTATTACTTATTTGAATCCACTATCCTTTGCAACGCATTTCTCATGGCTATTGCCGATTCTAATGTTTTATTCATTCTCCAGGCGTACCAATGCCCCTTTTTGCCATTCAGTTCGAACTTATTGTGATAGTCACAATTAATTTTATAAAACTTGAAATACGGACACCTTGTACATACTCCTCTAATATTATGGCGCATATATTTTATGCAAAGAGGACAATATAATTCAAAATCACATATCAGGCTTCCATCATTCCACAGTGTGCTGGCAAATTCACAAATTGTTTTGTTATGAATTGTAAAATTATCAATAATATCTTTATTCCAATGCTCTATTGATTCTTCTAGTAATTCTCTTTCTTTTGTTGTTAATTTCATATTTTCCCTCAAAACAAAAACCCCAGTAAAGAATGATTCGAGCAAACTTTACTGGGGTTCAGTTTTGGCCATTCCCGGCCTGTTATATTTATTTCAATTACGTCTCGAATCCGTAATCTTATTTATGCTATTTTGTACCATTAATCTTTTAATAATGCGAGGAAATTATTTTGATTAATTTTTACTCCCTTGATAGGTGGGGAAAGATTTCAAAATCACGCCTTGCAGTGGTGAAATAAGTATTGCAAAATGCAATGAATTGGCGCAAAGCCTTAATTTGCAAGCATTTGCATTCCCCACCGGAACTTAAGGCATTGCAAGTTTGAAATGGTTTTGGGGATTTTAAGGGCTTTGGCACGGTTATTTTGCCTTTTAGATTTTTTTAAATTATTTTTAAAAAACCTTAAACGCCTTGATTTTATTGGCTTTGCGGGCGATTTAAAAAATAATTTTACAGGAAATGGCACGCCGAATGCTTATTAGTTAAGTGCAAAAGGCGATTAAGCCTTGCACCGATGGGAATAAAAGAAGAAGGAGATAAAATGAAGGGGATACTTAGAATTGTGAGAGGAGAAGAAGTAAAAATCAATCTACCTGCAGCAAAAGTAATTATTAAGGCAGATGGCACACTATGGTATCAGGGTATACCTATTTTAGGAATCACAGATGATAACACTAAGCGGAGAGTTATTTCTGACATTAAGGCTGGGAAATACGATAGCATCCCTGCCTATGCATGGGTAAGGCTTGGCTACAACGATAATGGGATATGGGCTGGAGATGATGATATGTGGGCAACTCACCCTGTAAAAATGCAACAAGATAAAAAAGCCGAGGAAGAAAAAACAGAAAAAAGGAAGCAAGTAAGAATCTGGTTATCTTCTTGCGGTTGGGGCGATTATAGCCCCGTAGAGTGGATTGGAGATATCACAAAATCAGATAAAGAAATCCTATCGGAATGCAAAAGTGCCCTAATTATGGGGCATGATGTAGATAGTGCAAGCCAAACGGATGCGGAAATACTGGGCAAAATCAATGCAGCCCGTACAAAGTGGGAAGGAGCTCCGGCCCGTAAGGCAGCAATAAAAGAAGATATCGAAAATAAAATATCAACAGGATATTGCTTCAATTGTGAATCTTATTGCGATGGCGATTGTGGCAATTACTCAGGAAATCCAGAGATTAAATATCGCCGAAAACTTGCACAAGCGAATGCAGAAGAAAACTACGGAATAGAAGATTAAGTTTCACGGCCTTGGGGGAGTGCCGAGAAACTCCCCGTGGGAGGGAGTGAGTAAAATGGGAAAAATATACATATACACAGATGCAAAAGGGGTTGTGTATTACGATGGAGATATGGTAAAAGTGAAAGGATATTGCAATAGAAGGGAATATTGCAATATGGTAGGCACAATACATTCTTGGCCTGTTCCAGGAACGTCAAATCCTCGGACAATCGAGGTAGTGGACAGGGACAATAAATCACATACAATAATGTGGTTGTATGGTAACAGTCTTATTGACATCGTTAAATATGAAGAGAGAGGGAAAGATTTAAAGTGGAGGGATACGATGTAGCCCATGCCTTGCAAATTTGGAAGGGAGAAATAAAATGAAAACGTACAAATATTACAGGAACGCAAAGAAAGCAAGCGCAATGGGGATCCAACAAGCTAGGCAAGATGAGATTGCCAGATTACGTAACGAGGTAGCCGCCTGGCGAGGCACGGGGTTAATTTTTTTAAGATTATTTTTAAAAAACCTCTAACGCCTTATTTTGTAAGGCTTTGCTGGCGATTGCAAAAGTAATTTTAGGGGAATGGCACACGAAATGCCTATTAGTTAGATGCAAAAGGCGATTAAGCCTTGCACCAAGGGGATTAAGAGAGGAGCGGGGAAAATGAAGATCACTAGAACTGCGAAGAAAGATGTTGGATGCAAAGAGCACGTGAGGTATACGGCGACTATTAATGGCGAGGAATATGTTGATTATAACATATTCCGAAAACTGTACGGCATCACTCGGGAGGCAGGAAAAGGCGTGATAACGGAAGGGAAAGTAATAAATATATGCACGACAATCGGGATGGATTGTAAAATTTTCAAGTGGCAGGTAATTACGCCTGGTTGCTCTGCGGCAGATCTGCAAGCCGAGCTGCAACGACGCGTAGATGACATAAAAGCCTGGCGCAATACTCTATCGTATACTATTACGACGGAGGTTAATATTAATGTTTAAGTTTCACGGCCTTGGGTTTCCGGTCAGCCCGTAAAACCGGAATTTTAAGGAGATGGGGAAAGTGAAAACGTACAGATATTACAGGAACGCAAAGAAAGCAAGCGCAACAGGATGCGCAATATGCATCTTGGAAGATGGTAAACCAAAATGGATACCTGATGTAAATGTGCCTATATTAAAAGAAGTAGGCAGTAAGGTATTTTGTCCATCAGGATATTACGATAAATTTTTCAGGTGGATTAAATTTTGCAAGGTAGATGACAGGCATATGGCGATAATCACCGAAGGCGTTGGCGGAGGTAATGTGATAGAATTATTTACGCATGAACCTGTTGCGTTTGAGCGATTTACTTTGCTTCTTAAAAACTATTGTAATGATAAGTGCTGGGCGATAATTGAGGAAAAGGAGACAAATTTATGAATATATTTGACATGGGCATCCATCAAGCCCGGCAAGATGAGATTGCCAAACTCCGTAACGAGGTGGCCGCCTGGCGAGGCACATTAGATATTGCCCATGATTGTATTCGTGGGAAAATCATGGGTAAGATTGAATCGCTGAATAGGGAAATTAGCATCATAGAATCGTTCGTAGAGAAGGCCGAGAAGCCTTGATTTTAAAGACTTACAAGGAGATGTGAAATTTATTTTAGAATTTCTTTGACTTACCAAAAACATTTTGGTAAATTACTGAAACAATCAAGAGAGATAGGCTTGATTATTTTTTTTAAACGCAAAACCGAGACCTTGACTTTCGCAGCTATCTCCTGCGGGGGTCAAGGTTTTTTTGTTGGGGAAAAAGGGAAAAGAGGTGAAAGAAGAAAAAAACTGGAAGAAAGAATATGAGGCATTGTACAACGATGTACTTGCTTTGTACGATAGATATGTAACTCAAGCGGGAGAAATTTTAGATTCTGCTGAAATAATTACTGACTTAGGGGAAATTTTGGAAAGGAGATAGCATGCCAAAAATTAGCAAGAAAGAAGGGGTTGAAAAATGACAAATTACGATTTGATGAATCAAGATGGAGCGGGAAAAAATATCGCGATAAAACAGGAAGAAAAGCCTGTGGCTTTGGACATTAATATTATCAAGAAATATATCTGCCCCACAGCTACGGAGCAAGAAACATACATGTTTTTGCAGCTTTGCAAAGCACAGAACCTTAATCCCTTTTTGCGAGAGGCATATCTTATCAAATACGGAAGCGATACCCCTGCATTTGTGGTTGTAGGCAAGGAAACATTTACCAAAAGGGCGGACAAGCAGCCACAGTATGATGGGTTTCGGGCGGGCATAATAGTTATTAGTAGTGGGGTTGTGATATATCGAGAGGGGAGCTTCCATACGTCGAGCGAAATATTATTAGGAGGCTGGGCGGAAGTTTATCGTAAAGATAGGAAAATCCCATTCAGGAATGAAGTTAAATTAGACGAATATATAGGGAGAAAGAAAGACGGGGGAATATCAAAAATGTGGCAAGAGAAATCAGCCACAATGATAAGGAAGGTATCACTCACACAAAGCCTGAGAGAGGCATTCCCAGACGCGTTTGGAGGGTTATATTCACCAGAAGAAATAAATACAATCCAAGAATTACCACAATACGAAATGGGTCAGGATCCTGTTATACCAGTTCCAGTTCCGAGCGGTAAGCCGGAAGTTAGGCAGCCGGAAGCCAAAAACGATGGCGATATACACCAAATAATTACCGGGCTGTTGAAAGTAACTAAAAAAGAGGTAGAAAATTCTGAAACAAAGAAGAAATTTCCCATTTTTACCGTGTACGACTCGAAAGAGAATACTTACACCTCTACTAATGAAAAATTTGCCACGCTGGCAAAAACATCAATAGACAACGGCATCAAAGTGAAATTACAATTCAAAACAGATAAATATGGCAATAAAATTGCAGGAATCGACCTGATTGAAGGCGATGAACCGAAGGACGAATTAAAGGAAAACATGCTGGCAGATGCTGTAGACACCAGCGAGGACGGCGAACTTGGAAACTAAAGATTATTTCCTATTCGAGCCGGAAAGCCATACGTACTGGCTAGGAGAAAGGCGCTTGCCAAGTGTATCGGAAATCATTGAGCCACTTGATTGTTATCGTAATGTGCCTGCCGATGCATTGCAACGAGCGCAGGCATTCGGCACGGCCTTACATAGCACTATTGAGTCATGGTTAAACTATAACCAATTGCTGGACGAGGCTTTGGTTAAGCCTCTGGAAGGGTTTATAAAGTGGTTTGAGTCTGCGCTTGATTTTGGGAATCAAAAACTAATTGTTGAAAAACCAACGTATCACCCTAAACTTTTTTACGGTGGAACGCCGGATTTAGTGTTCGAAGAGGCGATTATCGATATCAAATCAAGACCTTACAACAAGATACTCGACCCTATACAACTAGCAGCATACGCAAAATTGTATCCTGATTTTCCGCCAAAGAAATTATACGTATTAGAAATTGACCAAGATGGCAAAACTACACTAACCAACGCCGAAGATAAACAAGCATGGGGAATGTTCCGGAAGCTATTAAATTTTTACAATGTAAAAACGGAAACGGAGGAACTTACTAAGAAATGGAAGGGGAAATAAAATGAGTGAAACAATAGTGGAATATGGGGAAACATCTGTTGTTGAAATCTACAACAAATCAAAACTTGTACAAATAA
>Ga0213918_1000104_pt1 | contig 37675 bp, 53 predicted proteins | sample McNCre217MG_FD_163422 | JGI IMG/M metagenome (GOLD analysis project Ga0213918, IMG submission 163422) | Freshwater microbial communities from McNutts Creek, Athens, Georgia, United States - 2-17 MG | ecosystem: Environmental > Aquatic > Freshwater > Creek | place: USA: Georgia | collected... | reverse complement strand
ATCCACTTGGGCAACCAACGCCGTCAAAAACCTAGGAATCTCAGTCGCACGAATCAACAACGACGACCTAGTGAAAATGCTTTGGGGCGGTATGCAGCCCCGCAACCAGGAAGCATCGGCCATGCTGCATGAAGCGCGCCTAAACCTGCTTCGGTTCCTACTCACTCAGCCACACGTCGAAACAGTCATTATTGACAACACAAACTTGAACAAGTCCACGGTTCGTTCCCTTGAAAACTTGAGCAACGAACTCGGCGCATGGTTCACAGTGAAAGACGACTTCCTAGCTGTTGATGTTGAGGAATGCATTAAGCGTGACGCGTTACGGCCCGCACCGGTGGGTGAGAAAGTTATTCGCGACATGGCGAAACAGGCTAACCGCCTACAGCCCTGGACGGGGAACGTAACACCAATCGTTGAGCCTTACAACAATAAGCAAAAACTTCCTAGCGTTATTTTGTGCGACATTGACGGCACTGTAGCTTTGATGAACGGCCGCGGCCCTTACGAGTTCGATAAAGTCCACACAGACATCCCCAACAAGCCTGTGCGCGACCTTATCGACAATCTTGTGCTTGAAAGCCTTAGCCGAATCATTTTCATGTCTGGTCGAGGCGAGGAATGCCGCACCGAAACTGAGGCTTGGCTGTTGGACAACACGGGGCTTTGGGAGATTGAACTCTATATGCGCCCCGCCGGAGACAGGCGACCCGACTGGATTGTGAAGTATGAATTGTTTCAGCAACACATTGCAGGCAAGTATGTTGTTGATTTTGTTTTGGATGATCGCGACCAGGTTGTTCATTTGTGGCGCAACCGTCTCGGATTGCCAACTTTTCAAGTAGCGAACGGAAACTTCTAATGCACCTTTTTGACCTGTTTACAGAATCACAGTTCTTGGACATGATGCAGGCGGGCTACATAAAAGCCCAAACGCATCCAACCGCGCCTTACATCATTTACAACTACACAGATAGTTGCACTTGGGATGAAGCTTGGAATGAAGTAACTTTGCAATGCCGCGGACTCATTGTCCATGCAGAAACAAACAAAGTCATAGCGCGCCCAATACGCAAGTTTTTCAACTACGACCAGGAACAAGCCCCCAACATTTCCTTGAACGCTGAAGTAACCGCATTCGATAAGGCAGACGGTTCTTTGGGCATTCTTTACCCAATGCCGGACGGTTCCACAGCTGTAGCGACCAGGGGTTCGTTTTCTAGCGAGCAAGCAGTTTGGGCAACCAAGTTTTGGAATGAAAACTTGTCCGACCGCGACGATTTTTTGGATTTTGGTTTCACGTATTTGTTTGAAATCATTTACCCAGAGAACCGTGTAGTGGTTGATTATGGATCCGTAAACACGATGCGGTTTTTGGGTGCTGTTTCCAACGAGACGGGCAAATTGTTTACGTCTGACACGTGGCCGTTTAGCGACATTTTTCGTGACTGCGTTCAATCGTTTGGCACTATGACATTTGGTGAACTTTTGTCACTCCCCGCCAGACCGAACGCTGAAGGTTATGTTGTTCACGCCTACACTGGCATGGTCAAAATCAAGTTCGACGAATACAAACGCCTACACAAGTATTTGACGCGCGTAAACGAACGCCACATTTGGGAAGTCCTCTCTCAAGGTAAGAATCTTGAAACCGAGTTTGCGGGTGCGCCTGACGAGTTCCATGTTTGGGTGAAGCAGGTTGCCGAAACATTGACGGACACTTTCAAAGCCGAGTTTGTTCGGTTGGATTACGAGTTTGAGAATCTGACCGAAAACTTGTTTGAGGCAAGCCGGAAAGATTATGCAGCTATTTTTGCTAAACACCCAGACAGGGCGGCAATGTTTCTGCTTCTCGATGGTGCTACAACAAAACTTGAAGCATTGCTTTGGCGACAGTTGCGTCCAGTGAATCCGAAAACTATTAGGCTTGTATCTAACGATGCAGATTAGTAGAATCTAAATAAGTAAATCAACACTTAGAGCAGTCCTCCTACCAGGTCGCGCACAGTAAGGTTCGAATCCTTACCTCGGTCAGTTAACCGAGTTTGCTGGAACAGGCGAAACCAGACGATGTGTTGAGACGGTGAGCGGTAAGGTGACTCGCTGGAACCCCCACTTAGGTGGGGGTTTTCTTTTAGACTAAAACCGTGAACGAGAAACTAGACAAAGCACTCAACGACTTCGCTGCCGGAGCAACAACAGGCGTAAAGGAAGCAAACGAACGTTGGCTAGAGTTCCTACGCAAAGAACGCCTAGAGGCCGCTGAAGCCCTCGCCGAAGCCGACCCGCTCGCAGACGAAATCTCGGAAACCCCCAGCTATAAGACCGGTTGGTTCGACGCAATCGACTACCTGATTCACCGTGCTGACCGTTAGCATTCCAGGCAAACCCCAACAGCAAGGCTCCAAAACGGCGTATGTTGTCAAAGGCCGCGCCGTCCTCACCGAAGCAAACAAAAACCTGATGCCGTGGCGCAAACAAGCAATCACCGCCATACAAAACGCCGCCACAGAACAACACTGGAATAAAACCCCAGCCGAAACACCCCTCCAGCTGGAAATAGACTTCTACTTCGACAAACCCAAAACAGTGCGCCGCCAACACATGACCACGAAACCCGACACGGATCACCTAATCCGTGCAGTAGGTGACGCACTCACACAATCCGGCGCAATCACTGACGATGCCCAAATAATCGTTATTACGGCCCGCAAACATTACGGCGAAGCAAGAACAGAAATACGCCTACAAACCCTATAAAAGCAGTAAACTTAATCCATGAGCGAAACTTGGGATGAAGCGAACTGTCGCACCACCGACCCCGAAGTGTGGTTCGACCCGACAACATTCACGCTCGCAAAACAAATCTGCAACGAATGCCCTATCCGTGTGAAGTGTTTACAATTCGCGTTGGATGGGCAAGACTTTACTTATGGCGTTTGGGGCGGATTAACTCCGGATGAGCGCAAACAACTGATTGGAAGGAAAAAGTAAATGGCTGGAGAAATCAAGGCCGAGTTCACAGGCAACCTGGGAAGTATCGCTGAAGTGAAAACCTCGGCTGCCGGCAAACAGTATGTAACATTCAATGTTGGTGTCACACCGTCGAAAAAGGTTGGCAACGAGTATGTGAACGGGGAAACCACTTGGATCCGCGTCACCAGCTTCGACACTGATGTGACTGTCACTGACCAGTTGATGAAGGGTGTCCGTGTCATCGTTGCGGGCCGCCTCACTATCCGCACCGCCGACAACGGTAAAGTGTTCCACGATGTTGTTGCCGACAGTATTACTGTGGTTCAGCGTGAGAAGCCTGCCGTCAAGCAGTGGGATGAGCCGGCACGGAGCGCGAAGCCTCGCAACAGCAACGACTGGGGCGCACCCGTTGTTGACCCTGCCTATGCTTTCGCTGACAACGACGCACCTTTCTAAAAGGTAAACCGTTTACGGCTTATAGGTTCGTCACTTTTCTAAAAGGTCGGCGGTGGCGATAAAATAAAAATGCCTCCGCAATGCGAGAACATTCGGAGGCGTGGTCAAACTATGAAAGGTAGTTCAACATGAATCAATATACCAAAGCCCCACAACGAACCGAACCTGTAACGCTCGAGTATTTGCTAAAAAACACCAAACTTATGCCAAATGGATGCATGGAATGGCAAATGGGCAGAGATCCCAAAAACTACGGCTACGTTTACACTAACGGGAAACAATATGGAACTCATCGTTTAGTTGCAATTATGGTTTACGGCGAACCTGGGGCCAAAATGCATACTCTTCATTCTTGCGACAATCCGCCGTGCATCAACCCTGACCACCTGCGCTGGGGAACATCTAAAGAAAACATGATGGAAGCTCAGGCAAGAGGCTTGATGAAGCAGCCAGATAATTCTGGTTCAAAACATGGAATGGCAAAACTAACTGAAGCCGATATTCCCGTAATTTTTGAGTTGCTTGCACAAGGTAAAACCCAGCGCGAAATAGGAAAAATAGTAGGAATCGAATCCTCTACCATCAGCCTTATTCGTAATGGGAAAAGATGGGCAAAAGCCAGCAAACCTTTTTTAGAGGGAAACAAATGACTCACTACGACTTCAAGTGCCCACTATGCCAGTCCGTGTTCACGGTCACACAACCAATGACGCAAACCCTACCCAAACCAACCTGCAACAACTGCAAAGTAGCAATGATCCGCAGCTATACGACACCAGCAGTCACATTCCGAGGCACTGGCTGGGCAGGGAAAGACAAGTGAAAACCCAAATCGTTTTCCGATGCATTTGCGGAACCGAATACATCACAACTGTCCGTTCTTGGCGGGCAATCTATATCGCTGAAGGCACGTTCAAAGTTTTGCACGGCGACCATCGGCCAACTGAATGGAGCGACGAATGATTTGGCTTGTTCTTGTCGGGGCGGCGCTCGCCGTATGGCTAACGATTTGGAGTCAGTGGCACTAATGCTAATCGAAACTAGACGCATCGCGGATCTAACCCCAGACCCAGAGAACGCCCGCAAACACTCTAACGCAAACATCCAAGCCATCGCTCACAGCCTGGACAAGTTCGGTCAACGCCGCCCGATTGTCGTTACCCACGATGGAGTTATCCTCGCAGGCAATGGCACAGCTGAGGCGGCAAAGTATTTAGGTTGGACAGAGATAGCCGTTACCGCTGTTCCCGAAACTTGGTCTTACGAAATGGCCCGCGCCTATGCTCTCGCAGACAACCGCACAGCTGAGATGGCTGAATGGGATGCAAACATTCTCGCCAACCAACTCATAGAGTTAGACGCTTCCGGTTGGGAAGTTGGAGAACTCGGTTTCGAGAACCTAGAACCACCTACCGACCCCGAACCCTTGCCTGTTTTGGAGCCTCGGACGCATACGTGCCAGGCGTGTGGCGAAGTCATTCCCTGCAACTGATAATCATTCTCGATTACACTAAAACTTATGGCTAGCGCAAAAGGTGGACGACCAAGGGGTGGCGCACCCAAACCCGAAGTCACGCAACGTGAAGCGGAAGTTGTCAAACTACGCCGTGGCGGCCTCACCTGGGATTTGATTGGCGAACGTGTAGGACTAACCGCTAGTGGCGCTTACAACGCTTACGAACGCGCTTTGAAGCGTGTAGTCAAAGAGGACGTTGACGCTATCCGGCAAGTGGAAACCGAACGCCTAGACCTGGCACAGTCCGCTATCTGGGGCAAAGTGTTACAAGGCGACAACCCCAGCATCGCTAACCTGCTTCGCATCATGGAACGTAGGGCGCGCCTACTCGGTTTAGACCAACCCACAAAAATACAGGCAGAGGTGATTTCATACGATGCAAACGACATTAGATCAGAACTTGCCAGAATCATTGCCAGTGCTAACACCCAATCAGCAAGTAGCAGCAAGGCTCTACAAATGGGAGAACCTACAAGCGAGACCAAACCAGCTACCACCTGACGATTACTCGTGGCGCGTCTACATGATGTTGCTTGGTCGCGGCGGCGGGAAAACAAAGAGTGCCGCCGAATGGTCATCTAAGAAAGCAATTTTGGGTGCTAAAACTCGCGGCGCAGTCCTAGCCCCAACCTTTGCTGATGTGCGCGACACTTGCTTCGAAGGCGATAGCGGACTAATCCGCATCCTCAACGAGTTTGGTGTGTTAGAAAACTACAACCGCTCTAATGCTGAAATCTTTTTGAAAAACGGTAGCCGAATCAAAGGTTTTTCAGCTGAAGAACCAGACCGTTTGCGCGGCCCTCAGTTTCACTGGGCTTGGTGTGACGAGTTTGCGGCTTTCAACAACCCTGACGCTTGGGATCAGTTGCAGTTTGGTTTGCGTTTGGGTGAACATCCGCAAGTAATGATTACAACCACTCCTAGGCCAACCAAGTTGGTGAAGGATGTAATGAAGCGTGAAGGCGTGATTGTTGTGCGTGGTTCCACGTTCGATAACGCGGCCAACCTTGCACCTTCGGCGCTTGCCGAATTGTTGGCGAAGTATGACGGCACTCGCCTAGGTCGGCAGGAGTTGTATGGGGAGATTGTGGATAGTGTCGAGGGTGCGCTATTCAACCGTGACAACCTGGAAGCCAACCGAATCACGTTAGCCGACTTGCCTCCACTCATTCGCATCGTGGTCGCTATCGACCCTGCCGTGACTTCGGGTGAGGACTCGGACGAAACAGGTATCGTCGTGGCCGGTGTCACATCAGACCAGCATTACTACATTCTTGAAGATTTGACTTGCCGTGAAACACCGGATGCTTGGGCGCGCATAGCCGTGGACGCTTACCATCGCCATAAAGCTGACCGTATTGTTGCCGAAACCAATAATGGTGGCGACATGATTGAACACTTGATACGTCAAGTTGATTCAACCGTGAGTTACAAGAAGGTGACAGCAACGCGCGGCAAGATTGTGCGTGCCGAACCAATCGCTTCCCTAGCTGAACAAAACAGGTTCCATCTTGTCGGTGGTTTTCCTGTGCTTGAGGATCAGTTATGCAACTACACGATAGCCAGCAAGGACAGTCCAAATAATTTTGATGCCGCTATATGGTCGGTGACTGACCTTATGGAAGGTGCTAGTAGTATTCTGGGATTAGCAGGGCTAGCCCAGTTCTGTCCATCCTGCCGGATGCCAGTAAGCAAGACTGCAACAGTTTGCCCACACTGCCAGACGAAACTCGGAGAGTAAATGTCAAGCCCTTTCCCCTCCACCACCACGATTGACCAAGCCGCCGACTGGTATCTCACTGTTACTTACCAGGACAGCACAGGCACACCAATCAACTTGACGAACTATACGGCGAAGTTTAGTTTGGTGTCGGGTTCAACAAGCCTCATTCTGACCACTGGTTCAGGCATTACGATTACAGGCGCGACTGGCACTATTGCTCTTCATGCGACCGCTACACAGACCAGCATTGACGCAGGCCAGTATCGTGCCGAACTCGTTATCACGTCCAGTAACAGTGTCGTTACGAGCCTGCTGAAGGGCGTTATTGTCGTCACCCCAAAGGTGGCGTAAATGGCTGACACAATCATCGTCACACCTGTAGTCAATAACCTGACGGTCACTCAGCAGGGCAATAATGTTGTGTTGGCTTCCCCCGGCCCGCAGGGTCAACAGGGCGCTTCGGGTGTTGTGAATGTTACTAGCCCTATCACGAACACTGGCACTACCACGAACGCTGTAATCGGCGTGAACGCTACAGCAGCCGACACACCCAACTATGTGGTTCAACGCGACGCGCAAGGCGCAACAAGTGTCGCAGGTGTCACCCTAGATTTAGCCGCTGCCCCGACTACAGTTTCGGGCATGATCCAATGGGATAGCAACCGTGACACAGCCAAGATTGCTGACGTTGCCGGCACTAGCCTGCAGGTGGGTCAAGAGGAACACATTTATGTCCGCAACTCGTCCAACTCTGACATTGCTCAAGGCATGGTTGTTATGGCTACGGGTGTTCAGCAGGACACGATTACTGTCGACCATTTGATTGCTGACGGTAGCGTTCAAGGCATTTACTGTCTAGGTGTTACAACTACGGCTATTCCTCGTAATGGTTATGGCAAGGTAACTACGTTTGGTGAGATTCATAACCTCAGCACGTCTGCGTGGGGTTTGGGAACTGTGTTGTGGGCTGACCCGACTGTTCCAGGTGGACTAACACCTACGAAACCGACTGCCCCTAGCTTGAAACTGCCTCTCGCGTTTGTTACTCGTTCGCATCCTAATCAGGGCATTATTTTTGTGCGCACTGATGTTGGTTCGGTTTTGGGTGGCACGGATTCGAATGTTGAGTTCACGAATCAGGCGAACGGTGACTTGGTTGTCTATAACTCAACTACGGGCATTTGGAATAATAAGCCCCAATCGTCGTTGACGGTTGGCCAGTCGCAGGTTACGGGTTTGACTTCGGCGTTGGCCGCTAAAGCGCCTCTCGTTTCGCCTAGCTTCACGACCCCTAGCTTGGATACTGCTACGGCTACGAGCATCAACGGTACTGTCATTCCAACTTCGGCAACCCTGCTGACAACCACTTCTGCTATTCCTGAATCGCAGGTCACGAACCTGGTCACTGACTTGGCTGGCAAAGTAAACACCGCTTCGGTTGGTGTCGCATCCGGTGTCGCATCCCTAGACGGCACAGGCAAAGTACCAGCCAACCAGTTGCCCGCCCTCGTCACAAACAACACTTACACGGTTGCTAGTCAGGCCGCTATGCTCGCCCTCACCGCTAACGTTGGTGACTTGGCTGTCCGCACCGACCTGTCCGAAACGTTTATTCTGTCTGCCACTCCAGCGTCCACGTTGGCTAACTGGATTCAAATCCTAACCCCACCTGGTGTGACTTCGATTACTGCTACTAGCCCGTTGACGGGTGGCACAATTACGAGTTCGGGTTCTATCGGTTTGAACCAGTCCGCGCTCGCTATCGCTAACACGCAAGTGTCGGGGCTTGGTACGGCTTCCACTAAGGATGTTCCCGCAACAGGTAACGCTTCAGTGTCGCAGGTTGTTTACGGCACGGATACACGCCTAACTGATAGTCGTACTCCATCTGGTACGGCTGGTGGCGACCTTGCGGGCGCTTATCCGAACCCTACTTTGGCGACTGTCGCTGGTTTGACTGCTGGCAGTTACACGAACACGAATCTCACCGTGGACAGTAAGGGCCGCATCACAGCAGCTTCGAACGGATCCGCGGGCGGTGTAACTTCCGTTACGGGAACTGCGCCTATCGTTTCTAGTGGCGGTTCAACGCCTGCTATTAGTTTGGCTTCGTCAGGTGTGACCGCTGGCAGTTACACGAACACAAACATTACTGTGGATGCTTTCGGCCGCGTCACTGCTGCCGCTAACGGTTCTGGTGGCGGCGTTTCACTCTCGGCCGCTAACACGTGGACTAACACGCAAACCTTCACGCCCGCCACAGCTGCAGGCAACGCACTCATCATCAAGGGTGTAACGTCACAAACCGCTGACCTGAACCAGACGCAAACCTCTTCCGGCACAGTTCTGGGAGGTTGCAACGTCAACAACCAACAGTATTTCGGCACAACCCCAATAAACGGCCATTGGCTGTCTTACAACTCAACAACCACTAACTCGGCTGCAACCACGGCCGCTTCGGGTGACGGCACAACCGCCACCATTACGGTAGCGCAAAACCCTGGACTTACTGCCGGCGATGTCGTTGTCATTTCAGGTGTCACCCCGACCGGCTACAACGGCACGTATGTAACAACCGCTGTTTCCGCTGTCAGCCCTTGGACTGTTTCGTATGCAAACACGACCACGGGTGCGCAAACTGTTGCCGGAACACTCCAAACCCCAGCAATGTTAAGTATTAAGCCTCGTAGCGCTGGAACTAAAGCGTTGGCTATCAACGCCACAACTGGTCAGTTAGGTGCTTTGGTTGAGGCACGTGACGCTTCTGGAACCAAGATTTTCGGTGTCGGTTCTTCTACCAGCCAGGGCGTTTATGCGTCTGCCGTATCCACGCCAGCGTTGACGGTTACGGGTGCAAACGCAACAACTTTCACGGGCGCTGTCGTTAGCTCTAGCCAGGTCGCTATTCCAGCTAACAATCTTTCGGGAATGGATAATACAAGCCCGCTCATTGTGGCTGCGACAGCAGCTGGACTATATCTTGCAGAGTTTGGCAACGTTAGCGGCACTCCTATTGGCCGTATCGAAACCGATGCTTCCTACTATACGAACGCTGGAACAATAAACGGCTTCATTCGTCCACTAGCTGGAACGGCTACGGTTCCTGCCGTCAAGTTCCTTAACGGTGCTTTGTTGACTGCGCAGACACAGGGCGCTTTAGAGTTCGATGGCAACAACCTGTATGTCACAGGAAACACGACTGTCGGTAACGGCCGTCAAATCCTTGCAGGCGACCAGTTCGCTAAGCTCGCCACCTCGGCAAGCGTTGCATCGGGTGGAGCGTTCTTCACAGCAACCGTCAGACCATACCTGATAGCAGGACATTTGTATCGTTTCAGTTACGATCTGAAGTTCACTAAAGCTACAGCCGGTACGGTCACGTTCTCGTTCGCGAACTCGGCAACCACAACCCTAGAGTTGTCGGGTTTCGTAAACCTAGCCACTCAAGGCGCATCGACCACTATCGGTACGAACGGTAACACGATTCACATCAACGCTACTGGTGCAACCACAACCACGTCGGCCGCATCCTATTCAATCGCCAACAACGCCAACATGGCTGCCACCATTGACGGCACAGTAATCGCCACCGCCGACACTCGCATCCAGTTGAACGTCACTTGTTCCGCTGGAACTATCACTTCGGCGCTCGGCTCCAACTTCCGCTTCGAGGACTTGAGCAGCGCAACAACTATCGGCAACATCGCCTAGTTAGGATAAACGTATGGGTATTTTCGATAAAGCACTAGCCCGCGTCGCCAGTGAAGTAGTAAAAGCAATGCCCGCCCCCAACGTAGGGTCGGCAACAGGCGTAAACGTGCCACTGGAACGCGAAGGTCAATGGGCTAACGTGCCATTCGCGCCCGCAATGCCACTCATCCCTAGTTCAATCAACCCGCTCGGTGATCGAGGCAAACCAGACCCCCGCCGTTGGGAGTTCGAGGTTGCCCAAAACATTAACGTTACGGGCGGCCGCCTCGTGCCGTTCAAAGTGTTACGCCAATCAGCGGACCAGATAGACATTATCCGCCGCTGTATCGAAGCGATGAAAAACAAGATGAGCGGCCTGGAATGGGACATTAGCCTCACCCAGTCAGCTATCGAAAAGGTTATGGCTGAGGAAGGCGTAAACCAGATCCGTGCCGCAGCTATCGCTAAAGACCGGTTCACGAATGAGATGAACCGTATCCGCGACTTTTGGGCCACCCCCGACATCGAAAACGGTATGGATTTCCAATCCTGGCTAACAATGTTCCTAGAGGACTTGCTTGTGTTGGATGCTGTCGCTGTCTGGCCCCAGCAAACTGTAGGCGGCGATTTGAAGTCGCTTCAGTTGGTGGATGCTTCCACTATCAAACCGCTCATCAACGACCGTGGTATGCGCCCTACCCCGCCGAACGCTGCATTCCAACAGATTTTGTATGGTTTCCCTCGCACCGAGTTTTCTGCCCCTACCGAAACTTTGGAAGCTGACGGCGAGTTCACTTCGGATGAGTTGTCGTATCTTGTCCGCAACCGTCGCACAAACAGCGTTTATGGTTACGGCCCTGTAGAACGCGCCCTACCGCTCGCTGACTTGTATTTGCGCCGCCAACAGTGGCTGAGAGCCGAATACACGGACGGTGTAATGCCTGAACTAATGTTCAAAACCGATGCCAACTTCGGTAACAACCCTGACCTGCTACGCGCCTACGAAAACATTTTCAACGACGACCTAGCAGGCCAAACCGAGCAACGCAAACGCGCCCGCCTACTCCCTGCCGGTCTTGAACCCGTACAGTTCGATGGTTACGGCGAAAAGTTCAGCGACAAACTGGACGAGTACCTGGTCACTAGCATTTGCGGCCACTTCGGTATCCTGCCAACCGAGATTGGTTTCACTGGCAAGACTGGCTTGGGTGGCGCTTCGGTTCACGAAGGCCAGTCGGAGTCGTCTGAAGTTGTTGGGCTTCTACCGTTGTCGCGCTGGGTTGCCCGCCAAATCAGTCAGTTGTCTTACGTTTATGCGGGTATGCCGCGTGAGCTAGAGTTCAAGTTCCAGCCGTCAGCCCGCCAAGACGACACCGCTATCGCCCAGGCTGAGGACATTCGTATCAAGAATGGTTCACTGACTTTGAATGAGGCTCGCGCTAAGAACGGGTTGCCGTTGCTAGAGTCGGAGATTGCGGATCAACCTATCTTTGTTGCCGCTGGTGCTTATACGCTAACCGAGGCTGGCCCGCAACCGTTCACTGCCACTGACGCGACTGGAACTGTTGAACCCGAAACCGCAACCCCAGAACCTGCATTAGAAACCCCGAAGTCCACTCTGCCTAACGACATTGCTGAACTTGTTCGTTTCAAAAAGTGGCTGAAAAAGTCTCCAAAGGGCGAGTTCAAGTTCGACCATGTTCCTAGCGGTTACGCTGACACGCTCAACAAGTTTGTTGCTGTCGGCGACCATGACGGTGCGCGCTGGTATGCGGAGCGTTATTCCAAGTGAGGTTAGCTGACAGGATTGACGGCGCGCTTGTCCGAACGGCGGCACGTCAGGTTGGGGCAATCCGGCAAGCCATTGCTGGAAGCGTAAACGTTGACGATGTAGTGGATGCGTTCCTGAACACGTTCCCTATCGGTTCGCAAGTCACCCCGAATCAGGTGCGTGAGTGGGCTAGAACGAACGTGACTACGCGTTCTTCTGCGCTTATTGACATTCTGCATACTGTTTATGCGGAAGGGTATGTGTTGGGTGAGGATTCATCGAACGCACATTATGCGAATGCGGCGTTGCGTAAGGATGCTGCCCCGTTCGATTTCGGGGCCGCCATCGGCATTGACTGGAGTAACTGGAAACCTGGACATCGTGCAGCTGATTTGCTGGTTCGTGGCAAGGGTCGTTTGCGTCAACTATTGAACCGCACGAACGCCACCATCAAGGATGTAAACGATACTACTTTGAACCGTATTGGCACTATTTTGGCTGACGGCCTGCGCGTGGGTGCTGCTGGTGATACGGTGGCGCGCGAGTTCATGAAGCAGGGTATTAAGGATTTGTTGGATGATCCGCGTCGCGCTGTCGCTATCGCTAACACGGAAATGGCTCGCGCCATGTCGGTTGCGTCTGTGGACAACTATCAGACACTTGGCGTGGAGCAGGTTGAGTGGATTGGTATGGAGCCGTGTGATGAATGCCAAGAGAATGAGGATGCTGGCCCGATAGACATGGGTTCGGAGTTCCCTAGTGGCGATACTGAACCTCCAGCGCACCCTAACTGCCGTTGCACGATTGCCCCTGTTGTTGAAGGTTTTAACCCTGACAAAGCCGCCACCCCGAACCTAGTCAAAAAGGGTGTTCCTGGCCCACTCGAAGTCGAACGCGCCCTCTCACGTCTAACAGTCCTACCAAACCCCAACCGCGCCGACGTTACCGAAATAGATAAATACGTTGAATCGCCGTGGAAAACCACTAACGTACCAACCATCGACCCCAATGTTTGGGATGAAGCCGAACTCGTTTTGGTTGCGATGAAGGATCTAACCGGCACAGACGAGTTCCTTCGCCGTAAAAACGTGAAGAAACACATTAAAAACATGGGTCAAGCTGTAACCCCTTACCGTAGCAACGCCCTCGTCGTGGTATATGGCGGGGATAACATTATTATTGACGGACATCACAGGTTGTTCGCTCGCTGGCTTCTAGGGCAAGACACTGCCCCTGTTTGGAGAGTAGAAATCTAATGGCACAAAAGCATCAGGCCACCACCCTAGGCACTACCGCGCAGAAGGTTTTCACTTTCCCTGCCGGTCAATCATCGGTTCGCTGTTATGTGCAGAACAATGATGCAACGAACGCCGTCTATATTGGCACTTCCACTGTGACCGCTACTGGTGCGACCACAGGCATCAAGATTGCACCTGGTGCGATGTTGGAGTTCCATTTCGATGGCGGAGATTCGCTGTGGGCTGTTGCGGCCGCTGGCACTCCAAGCCTCACTATTCTGTCGATGAGAAACTAGCCCCGTAGAATAACAATTGGATAACGAAGGAGTTCTTATGGCTGAAATGGGTTATGCTTACGCCCCCATTTTGAAGTATGACGCGAACGATGACGGCACTGTCACTGTTTACGGTAAGGCTACTGACGAAACTCTGGATGTTGACCAGCAGATTTGCGACAACGAATGGTTGAAGTCTGCGATGCCGGACTGGTTCGAGGCTGCAGGAAACATCAGAGAGATGCATGGTTCTACTGCGGCTGGCACTGCCACCGAGTATGAGGCTAAAGCTGACGGACACTATATTCGCGCAAAGATTGTCGATGAGGGTTCGGTTAAGAAAATCAAGCATGGTGTGTTGAAGGGTTTCTCGATTGGTATTCGTAGCCCTCGCGTTATCCGTGACCCTAAAGCCCCTGGTGGTCGTATTGTTGGCGGCCAGATTGTTGAAGTTTCGGTTGTGGATCGCCCCGCTAATCCTTCAGCGAAAATGACTATCGCTAAGGCGATGAACGGAGAGAGCCTGATGGCTGTTGACCAGATTGAGATTCCGACCCCTGCGGACGCGTTTAAGAGCGTTGAAGTTGCGGATGTTGTTGAGGCTGTGGCTGAAGCGATTAGTGAAATCGTTGAAACTGTTGAAGCCGTTGTTGACGAAGTTGTGGCCGATGCGCCTGTTGAGGAAACTGTTGAGGAGTCGGCTGATAAGGCCGCCAACCTGCTGAACACTGTCACTAGCCTTCTAAAGTTTGACCAGGGTTCTTACGATGCAGCTATCGGCGCACTATCTGACCTGATTGTGGTTGAAGCGAACGAGATGAAGGCTGGCTCTGATGAGCGCGAGTCCATCAAGGAACTGCTTCAGTCCATCAAGCATCTATTCCACTGGTATGAGGGTGAGGTTGCTGAGGGTGAGGTTGCTGAACCTAACGTGGCCGTCGCCGAGGACGCTGTCGATGACCTGCTGGCTGGCGACCTAGAGCTTTCTGCTGACGTGGAAATGTGCGACAAGTGCAACGAAGCAATGAAGGATTGCAAGTGCGCTGACAAGGCTGCAATGCCTGACGATTTGGTAAATGAGATTGTGGCTAAGGCTGTTGCCGCCGCAACTGAGGCAGTCACCGTTGAGGTTGACCTTCTAAAGTCGGCACTTGTTGCCGAGACAGAGAAGGCAACCCAGTTGGAGGCTGAACTGGTTGTGGCTAAGTCGGCGGTTGTCGCCGGCGGCCCTGCACGAACCGCGTTCACCAAAACCCCAGAAAACCTTGAAGTGAAGCAGCGCATCGCCGCGCTGCGCACTAAGGCCGCTAACACTTCCGACAAAACCCTCGCTAAGGGTTACGAGGAGCTGGCTCGCGACCTTGAAAAGTCTGTGAAAGGACAAAACTAATGGCTATCAACATTCCTGCAAAGGATCTGTTCTCGGAGGCTGGCTCGGCTAAGAAGGCCGCAGCCGCTATGGAGAACTTTGAGGACGCACTGAACAAGTCGTTCACCAACCCTGGCAACACTCCTGGTGTTGCTCCTGCCCCAAAGGCTGACCCTGCCGCCGCTATTGAGTCGCTTATCGCCAACAAGTCGATGTCGGCTGATGCTGTTGCTGCTCTAACCAGCGCACTCGCTGCACAGACCACCGCAACCGAGACTCTGGTTAAGGACATTGGTCTGACCGCTCCTCTGTCGTCTAGCTTCGCTGCTTACGACCTTGAAGCACCTGCCAAGATGCTCACCCCACGCATGACCCCTCTGCGCAACAAGATTGTTCGTAAGAAGGGTGTGGGTACTGCTCACCGCACCAAGGTAATCAGTGGTTTCACTGGTACTGAGACCGGTGGTCAGGGCAACATTTGGGCTGGTCAGGCTGAGGGTGCAACTAACACCTTCGGAAGCCTCGCCCTCCAGCGTGGCCCTAAGATCAGCTACACTGCTTACGACCAGACCTTCAACTATGTAACCTACGGCCTGTCGGACACTGTTAGCTTCGACGCTAACTTCTCCGGTGTTGGCTTCCAGGATCTACGTCAGCTGTCGGCCACCTCGGTTCTGTATGCAACCATGCTGTTCGAGGAGAAGGCGTTCCTTTACGGCCGCACTTCGGCTCTTGCTGCACCAACCATCACTCTGACTGCTCGCGCTAAGACTGCTTCGGAGACTGCTCTGCCAGCGGCCGCTGTCTATGTTTACGCTGCAGCTGACGCTGGTTCGTTCGGCAACTCGGTTGCTTCGACCGTTCAGACTGTAACCCCAACCTCTGGTCAGGTAGTGGATGTAACTATCTCCTACGTTGCTGGTGCTATCGGTTACAACGTTTACGCAGGTTCGACCACTGGTAACGCTAACGCTTTCTTCCAGGGCCGCACCGGTTCCCTCACCTACACCCTCCAGGGCCCACTTGTAGCAACTGGTGCAACCGCACCAACCGTTGACACTTCGGCTCCTGCTAACGCTTTCGATGGTATGTTCGCTCAGACCATCAACGGCGGCGGTCAGGTCAACAACATCAACAGCGCATTCAGCACCAGCAACCCTGGCACTGAGTTCCAGACCGTTTTCGCTAACGGTTACGCTGCTGTGAAGGCTGACTACGACGAGGTTGTTATGAACGGTGCAGACCGTAAGCAGCTTTCGGAGGCTATCAAGTCGGCTGGTTCGCAGTCCGCTTACCGTATCAACCTTGCACAGAACGAGGTAGGCGACTACATCGGTGGCGCGGTTATCGGTTCGCTCGTGAACGAGACCACTGGTAAGCAGGTTGCTGTTTCGGTTAACCCTTGGATGGAGCAGGGTTCGGCCTTCGTTTCGTCTTGGACTCTCCCACTGCCAGACTCGCAGATTAGCGAGACTTGGGCTTGGGTTGGCCCACAGGACTACCTTGGTCAGTCCTGGCCTGTAATCCAGCAGAGCTACGACTTCAGCACTTACGTGCGTGGAACTCTCGTTGGATACGCACCTACTTACAACGCTGTTGTAAACGGTATCAAGGCTGCCTAATAAGCGGTAACGGTTGGAGGGGCAGGGCTTTCGGGTTCTGCCCCTCTACCTCTAAGGAAGGGATTTGTTGTGGCTAAACTGGTTGCCCCAGATAAAGGGGTTTCGGGTGTTGATGTTGATTTGCCGAACGGTAGTAAGCGTTCTTACGATGTTGGTAAGGATGGCACGATTTCGGTTGATAATCCGCGTGATGCTGCACAGTTGAAGCGTGAAGGGTTTTTCGAGGCGGCCGGCGCGAGCTTCGGTCACGTCGATGGTTATCCTTGTATTGGTTGCGGTTTTGATTCGGTTTTCAAAGCCTATGATTGCCCGAAGTGTGGAGTAAAGAATGACTACCGCGGTTAGCCCTATTAGACGGCAGCAAACTAAGCCTTACCTGACGTTGCAGGAATACAAGAACGCACCTACTGCTCTTGATTATGGCAACATTGTGGCTGGCGGTAATCAGTCGGCGCAGGATGCTGAACTTTCAAACGCTATTTTGCGAGCTTCGTCTCACATTGACCAATACTGTAACCAGATTATTGGTGCAACTGTGGACACTGAACAGCAACGCACTCGTATCCGTCCTGACGGTTCAGTGATTTTCCATCCTAAATACAGTCCTATTGTGGCGTTGACGGCTCTCAACATTGGCACGGACATGAACAATCTGACGGCTGTTCCTGATCCGAGCATCGCCTGGTTGGAGGAGCAGTCCGTTCTGTATCCTTACGCTAACGCTAACTTGACTTGGTCAACGCAGGGCCCTATTAGTTTTGGTGCTTCAGCTGGTTCCCGCGCGCCTCTGTTTGTGAACTATTCGTATGTGAACGGGTATTTCAACAGCACTATCGGCACGGCTGTGAACGCGGGTGACACTACTATCACTATGAGTGACGGCACGGGTTTGACGGCGGGTGAACAGTTCACTATTTTCGATGGCGCTAAAACCGAGACCGTGACCGTTGCTTCGACTTACGTGTTCGACAGCAACACTGTGCCACTAACTACCCCACTGACTTACGCTCATTCGGTTGGTGTTTCCGCTTCGTCACTGCCGGCTGCCATCAAACAGGCTTGTATTCTGCTCACTAGCACTTATCTAAAGATTCGTGGCGATGCTTCGCTCGTTATGGCTGTGACCACTAACCCTAGCCAACAGATTTCTGGTTCTCAACGTTTAGGCAACGATATTGCGGTTGCTGAAGAGATTCTGAAACCGTTCCGTAGGATTCGCTAATGAGTAGATCCGAGGTTCGTTCCGCGGTCGCTAACTGGATTGGCACTGACCCTAACATTCCGTATGGTTTGAACCAGGTGTTCACTTCGTTCCCTAAACGTATCAACTTTGAAGCCAATTCGATTGCTGGCCAGTTGACGCGCGCCGCAGCTGTCGTGTTTATTGCTTCCGAATCGGAGCAACGTATCGCTGTGGGGGGAGCGTATGACGGTTGGAAACGTATTGACTATCGGGTGACGGTTCAAATCTTTGTCCATTCGATGGAGAACTATGCCCAGGATGCAATGGATGCTTACGACATTATTGTGGATGGCGTGAAAAATCGTTTGAGGGGTGGCGGGCATAGACTTGGAATGGTGGATGGTTCTGTCATTTGGCAGGCGTTTGAGGATGGCTTGGACGCGGTTCATGGGGAACCTAAAACTAATGACGGCGGTGCAACCGAGCAATGGTGCGAAGTGTCCGGTGTTGTTACTCAAATGGTGCGAGCATAGGAGCTTGAATGGCTAGGTTTGTTTACAATGGCGCGGGTTTGGTTGCGCCCACTCTCGGCCTGACTTTGGCTGACGGTGACGTATTCGAAGCGCCTGACGACTTTGTTGCGTCTGGTGTTTCGTCTAGCCGCGCTAAGGTGACTGTTTCGAGTGACGCTGACCCTGTTGTGGCTGATGTTCTTGCTGACGCACCCGCCGAAGCCCCTGTTGAAACCCCAACTTCCGACGCGGCCGCGCCGGTAGCCGACACCGCGCCAGCGGAAACTAACTAAGGAGCAGCCTAATGGCAGTTCAGAACAGCCACCGGTCTTATCTCGGTGTCGCAAAGGAAACCACCGAGGGAACCGCAGTCGCCCCGACCGCTTTCATTCCTGTATCGGTTAGCAAACTGAAGGCGCAGGACGTTATCGACCCGCTCATGGTTTCTGACCTGGCACAGGGTTCGCTTGTCAAGGATTACGGTTACGTTCCTGGCCGCACCCGCTCCACTGTGGAGTTTGGTGGCCCTGTATTCGCTGACACTATTGTTTGGCCGCTTGCTTCGTGCCTTGGATCGGTTGCGACTACTGGCGCGAGCGCACCTTACACTCACACCGTTTCGCTAAAGAACGCTAGCGCGGTCGCTGTTGATGCACAGCCAACCAGCCTGACGCTGACCGACTTTTATGCAGCTAACGTCCGTGCTTACGCTGGTGTTTCGATTCACGACTTCACCCTGAACTTTTCTAGCACTGGTCTGCTGGAGTATGACGCTAAGGGAACTGGTTGGGCTTCGACTACTGCCAGCACTCCAACCCCAACGTTTACCACTGTCACTGCTACCCCTGTATGGCAGGCTACCGTCACCATTGGTGGTTCTAGTGTTGCTTACGCTACCGAGGGTTCGCTGACCCTTAGCCGTTCCGTGTCGGCTATTTATGGTTTGGCTAACACTCAGCAGCCGTTCAACATTTTCCAGGGGCCACTGTCCACTAAGGGTAAGTTCAAGTTCTTAATGCAGGACGACACTGAGTTGACTCGTTTCCTGACGAACACTCAGCCTGCTATTACGATTACTTGGGCGCAGGGTGCGGGTGCTACCGCTACTAGCATTTCGGCGACTATCACTAAGGGTGCTTACACTGTTGCTGTGATTGACCGTAGCAAGGATTATGTTGAGGTTGACATTGACCTGACTGCTATCGGTAACACTACGGATGCGGGTGCGACTGCTGGTTACTCAAACGTGAAGTGGGCTATTTCCAACGCGCTTCCTAGCGGTTCATACATTTAAACAAGAGTAGGCGGAGCCGGAACCCCCTTCCACCGGCTCCGCTTACGCATTATTTTGGAAGGGATTGGAAGGAAACAAAATGGAAATCAAAACTCCTAGCGGCCAGTCGGTCACTTTGAAGGAAGCCGACCAGCTCACTCACGGCGACCGCAAAGCCATTATGAGCATTGACCAGAGCGGCAACGTTCCCCGCGGATTTGTCCTAACCGACAACCTACTGGCCAACGTTATCGTTGACTGGTCTTACGATCTGCTACTGCCATCGGTAAAGATTGAAAGCCTGGACAAGCTTTCGCCTGCCGATGTTGATGCTATCGCTGAAGCGGCACAGCCGTTGGTTGAGGCTTTGATGCCGACCCGCAAGGTTGACGACCCAAAAGTTTCGCCAGCCAGTTAGAGAACTTGCGATGGGTGTTGAAAGGTAACGAACGACACCCTGATTTTGTTTATCCTGACGTGGCTTGGGAGTATTACCTTTTGGCTGAACGGTTTGGCTGGACTCCGCAACAGGTGGATGCTCAACCGGCTGGTTTGGTTCAACAGTTGTTGGCTATCGGTAGTGTTGTTGATGAGGTGAAAGCTGATGCCTATAACAGTCCAGGTTAAGGGCTTGTCCGAACTGGTTTCTAGTTTGGGTGGGTTTAAATCTAAGTTGGATGAGGCGGCCGCGTATGCTACGGCGCAGGCGGGTTTGGCGTTTGAGGCGCAAGCTAAACGTAACTTTCAGGGCGTTCACCGTCGCGTTGATGGGCATTGGGAACCTGGTGAGCATATTCACGGCGCACCTGATTTCCCTAACGTGCGGACAGGTAATCTGCGCCGATCCATTTTCACGGAGATGCGTCAAGGGTTTGGCACTTATTCGGTTTCGGTGGGGCCGTCTATGGTTTATGCTCGCGCTGTCGAACTGGGTAGGGGCGGTCAAGGGTATCCTTATATGAGGCCTGCCTATGACAAGGTGAAGCCGCAAGTTACCGACATTTTTGTGCGCGCAGTGAAACGGAGGCTGTCAAATGGGTGAGATGCTTCCTCCGCTGATTATTGAATTGCAAGCTAAAACCGATGAGTTGTCGGCGAAACTTGGCGAGATTGAATCAAAACTGAAAGTTGTTGGTCACGCCGCGGAGGAAACGCAAACCCCGTTTGAGCATTTGACTGAAAAAGCTGTTGAGTTGGCTAAAAAGTTTGCCGAAGTTTATATTGCTGAAAAACTTGTGGACTATTTGAAGGAAGCCGCTTTGGCTGCGGGTGAGGCCGCCGCCGGCATGGCTACTATGTCTGTGCAGTTGCGCAATATGACTGGCGCTACTGATGCGCAGATTGAGGAAACCAATAAACAACTTGAAGCGATGGCGTTGCAGACGAACGTTATGGCCGCCGATTTGCGTCCGGCGTTTGAAAAGTTTTTGGGTGTCACTCGGGATTCTGAAAAAGCCATGCATTTGCTTTCGCTGGCGCAAGACATTGCAGCTGCAAAACATAAGGATTTGGGTGCTGTAACTATGGCGTTGGCTAAAGCCCAGGAGGGGCAGATGGGTGCTTTGGCTCGTTTGGCTCCTGAAACTAAGGGCGCGGCTGATGCTGTTGGAATGTTGGCGCAGGAAACTAAGGGCGCGGCCGCAGCGGCAGCTAATGCTGATCCTTACGCAAAAATGCAGATTGCGTTTAAGACCATTCAGGAATCTGTTGGCTCTGCCCTGTTGCCGGTGTTGCGTGATTTTGCTAACTGGTTGGATTCAATTGTTCCTAAGATTCAAGCTTTTTTTGCTGAGTTGGAGAATCCTACTACCGCTTTAGGTAAGTCGTTTGCTCACCTGGTGTATTCGATTGAGTATGTTGGGCAAGAGTTTGCGGCTTTATTCAACTTTTTGAATACGTCGGGCGGGTTTGATGGTATGGCGACAACTATCAACGTTTTGGCGGCTTTGTTGCAGGCGTTGGGTGACAAGTATAAGGACTTGTCGCGAGTGATGAAGGATTTGCAGGCTGGTGATTTTGGTGGGGCTGCTTATTGGGCTGACCAGATGGCCGGTTTGGGTGCTATTCCGCAAACCATTAAAAGCATTACGGATGCGCTGGTTTCCCCTAAGTCTGCAAAGTTGACTTTTGATACTTCTGGTTTGGGTGCGTTTGATACCTCTGGTTTGGGTGGCGGGAATGTTACCCCAACTGGAACGGATCCTGTGGCTGCGTTTATTTCTAAGACCGCTGACGCTATCAAGGCCGCGCATCAGAAATACACGGACAGCATTTTGAAAGCAAACCAAAACTTTGCTGATTTGGTGCAAAAACAAATCACTGATTTCCGTGACGTGTTCGCTAAAGCTACTGAAGTGAATGCTGCGACTTTGTTTAACCAGGGTTATCGTAGCGTTGACCAGATGACGAATGCGCTTCAAATGAAGTTGGAGCAGGCTAACAAGTTGGCGGCTGATGCGGCGCGTTTGTCGGCTGCTGGTTATTCTGCCGAGTTCGTGAAGCAGGTTATGGGTGAGGGTGCTGTTGTGGGCGACCAGATGGCTCAATCCCTGTTGGCGGCTTCGCCGGAGCAGGCTGCTAAGTTGCAGGCCCTCTATAAGCAGACGATGGATGTTTCGACCACTGGCGTGAATGATTTGTCGCTTCAGATTACTGACCAGTTCACGGAGTCCACTAAGGCTTTGGCTACTGCTATGAACAATGCGGCTGTAACGCTCAAGGACAGCCTCGCAAAGATTAGAGGCAGTGTCACTGCGGAGGGCTCTAAGACTGGCACTACGAGCCGTTTGAAGGGCATTTCGGGCAAGTTGGCGACTGAAACACAGTTCGCTAACCAGCAGATTATTAACGTGACTTCGACCAGCACTACGCAAGCCAGTCCGCAAGCTGTCGCTAACGCTATCGTGTCCAGTATCAAGTTTGGTTTGCCGATTACGGCGGGAGTTGGCCGCTAATGGCGTTGACTACTTATCAGTTCCAGTTTGGCTCTTTCGTTTTCGGTGCAGGTACACCGTTCCAGGTGCAAAACATTGACGGTTTGCAAACCCTGCCGATGATGCGTACGCAGGACGATAATCAGGGTTACAACGACGGTATGTTTAGCGGCCGTGACTTTTTGGGTGGCCGTGACATTGTTATGGATTTCATTATTACGGCTGGCAATTCGAATACGGCGCAAACTAATTTCAACTTGTTCCGTGCGGCTTTGATTCCGCAACAGCAGGGCGTAACCACACTCACTTACCTGCTGTCGCCTAGCGATACACAGAAAACTATTGGTGTGCGTGTCCGTGACCGCAAAATCAACCTTGACCCTGAATACACTTACGGGTTCATCAAAGCGCAGGTTACTTTCTTTGCACCTGATCCACGCAGCTATGAAGCTTCTACAATCAACACTTTGACACCTGCCACACCAACGGGCGCGAGAACCTACAACCTGACGTTTAACCGTCAATACATTTACGGTTCGTCAACACCAACAACCATCACCAATAACGGCACTTGGGTTGCTGGCCCGCAGATTGTTTTGAACGGCCCGTTCTCATCCGCTATCCTGCAAAACTTGACCACAAACCAGACAATGACTTTCAGCCTGTCATTGAATACGGGCGAAACTCTAAACATTGACTGCCTGAACCGTGCTATCACGAAAACTTCGGGCGGTATCACTACTCCTGCCCGCAACTATTTGCAATCAGGTTCCAGCTGGATTCAGTTGCAGACGGGCAGCAACTCGCTAGTTTTCACGGCTTACAACAATACTGGTTCAACGAACGCGGTCGTCACTTCGGCGAGCGCCTACATTTAGGATAGAACTATGACTATACGCACTCCGGCTTGGGTTCAGGCGGGTTCTTACACTGCCGAGAATGACCGTTTGGCTGTCCAGACTTGGCTTTCCACTCAGGGTGTTGCGGGTGCGGGTGCGTTCGCTGTAACCCCTTCTAGCGGTTTGCAGTTGTCGGTTGCACCTGGTTGGGCTGCGGCTACTGGTGCGGGTGGAAGTTCTGGCCTCGGCATTGGAATGTATTCCACTTATTCGGATACTTCCAGCAACGTGAATGTCACTAGCAACAGTTCTGGTTCGACCCGTATTGACTTAGTGATTTTGACTTTCACCGATACCCAGTATTCGGGTGCAACTAACTCGGCCACGTTGTCGGTTTATGCGGGAACCCCTGGCGCGGGTGTGCCAACTACGCCAGCTAACTCGATTGCGTTGGCACAGATTACGGTTGCGAACGGTGCGGCGACTATTGGTACGGGCCAGATTGCGGATGTGCGTCCTTGGGCTTCGACTTCGCTTGCGTTGGCTCCGATTGCTGGCACGACTGTTCAGGCTCCGTTGAAGTTGACTGCTGGCACTAACTTGACCACTCAGACTGCGGGCGCGTTTGAGTATGACGGTAACGCTGTTTATGCGACTGCGGGTGCTTCGGGTCGCTCGGTTGCTAATGGTTCGCATTACAGTGTTTCGCCTCGCTCGCTGACTACGGGTAGTACTATCCAGAACCTATTTTCTACAGGTAACGGTGTCCTCACCCTTGCGGCTTCCACTACTTACGAGTATGAACTTCTGTTGCGTGTAACCATTTCCGTGTCTGCACCCACAGTATCTTCTGTCGTTACTATGGTGACTGGTGCTACAACAACCGCCCATTCGGCAACGTTTGATTTCGGAAGCAACGCCACTTCGCTTGCTACTACTTCTGCACTAAACACTGCAACGGTTAGCGGAACAGGCACTAACGCTATTGCTCAAACTGTTGCGTCGGGTCTTGGTGCGGGAACTAACTACTGTACGGTGAAGGTTCGTGGAATTGTCCAAACCTCGGCCGCAACCACGCTCACGCCGTCTATAACTATTTCGGGTGGTACTGTTTCTGCAGCTCAGTTGATTGCTGGTTCGTTCGTGCGCGTAACCCCTATCGGTTCTTCCACTGTCACTAGCGTTGGAGCGTGGGCATAATGAGTAGCGAACCAACCCCACAGTGGGCAATCCCGCTATTGGGTTTGGTTGAACGCATTGACCAGAAACTTGACGGCCACCGCGAAACCATTGACGACCACGAATCACGCATTCGCGCACAAGAAGCCACTACTGCCAGCCTTGCCAACAGTTTAGAAAGAATCGTCAAGTTGGAAGAAAACGAACTGGAAATCTTTACTCGCTTAAGAAAGATTGAAATCCGTTTATGGATGGCTATTGGCGGGTTTAGCGTTGTAGTAACCGCATTAGAAATCTGGTCTAACCTGGTTGCTAACGGTTTCTTTTCAACTAAGAAGTAGGGATTATGCAAACCGCTCAACAGGCTATAAAGAAACTGCAAGTTTGGGAGGGTAAGCCTCGTAAGGTTTTGCCGTGGCTTCCCGCCGTATGGCAGCAACGATCCGAGTTTGATTGCGCCGCCGCTGTTTCGTGGGTGTTAGGCGTAAATCCTGCCATTGTTTCTTGCGGTGACTGGGTTGACCATTTCAAGGCTCGCAAAACTTGGTTCACTTCCGGTATTCCGCAGGCGGGCGATTGCGTGATTTTTGATTGGGAGACTGCACACAAAAACCCGAAAGCTAGTATGGGTCACGGCACTGTGAACCATGACCACATCGGTATTGTTATCAAGGCTGACAAGAACGGTGTTTGGGTTGTGTCTGCTGACAGCACTACTCCTGCCCCTGGACTGGTTTCCGAATACGGTCACGCCATCAGTTACAACTGGATCCTCGGTTACGGCCGACCAACCTATTCGAAGTAAGGAAAACCATGAACTCTAAAATCAAGACCGCCCTATTCGCCTACATTGAAGCCGGTATTGCTTCGGCTATCGTCCTCGCCTACACTGGCGGCGCTAAGAACCCTACAGATTTCCTTTGGGCGTTCCTAGTGGGTTTCGCTGGCCCGCTCGTGAAGGCTTTGAACCCGCTCGATGAAGCGTTTGGTTTGCGCCCTATCAAACTGCCTGACGCGCCTCACGGCACAGCCCAGCAGGAAAAGATTGCCGCCACTCTCGCTGACGCTGCCACGACCGCTTTAGAGGACGCTACCGCCCCTGTAGTGGATCAGGCTGTGAACGCTGTCGCACCAACGGTTGAAGCTGTTGCGGATGTTGTCGCACCGATTGTTGACACTGTAACGAAACCGCAGTAATCTTTACTTGTCTCTCAAGGATATATAAAGCCCTCACCGTCCGCGCGGTGGGGGTTTTGTTTTGAGCGTAAACTAGACACATGACCGTTTACCGTTACTTGTTCGCCGACTTGTTGACGAACGCTATTTTGGCTGAACTGCCTATGACGGCCGTGAACTTTACACAGACTTTGAATGCGCCTGGCACGTTCAAAGGCAACTTGTTGCTGTCGGGTGTGAACGCTTCGGGTTTGAATGTGCGTAACGCTACTATTCCTGGCCGAACCGCGCTCTATGTTGACCGTGACGGTGTTCTTGTTTGGGGTGGCATCATTTGGGGCCGCAGCTGGAACAGTGACAGTCAGCATTTAGAGTTGTCGGGTCAAGAGTTCGAATCGTATTATGACCGTCGCCGTATCACGACTACGCAGGTGTATAATGCTACTGACCAGTTTGTGATTGTTTTGAACTTGCTGTTGGGTTCGACAATTACCCAGAACGGCGATATTGGTATCATTCCGCCGTGGGGTCAGACTTCCGGCATCAACGTGAACCGTACTTATTACTCGTATGAGTTGAAGTCGGTTTTGGCGGCGATACAGGACTTGAGCAAGCAGGGAACTGGTGCAACTGGTTCTTATGGGTTCGATTTCAACATTGCGTTGAGTTACAACACTGACGGCACTATTAGTAAACAGTTCAACTGTTACAGCCCTCAGTCTGGCACTCGGTATTCGGCAAGCAACCCGACTGCGCCCGTGTTTGAGTTTCCGTCCGGCAACATTCTCGCCTACGACAGTTTCGAGGATGGCTCTGTTACGGCGAACAAGGTTTATGGTGTTGGTGCAGGTAGCAACGAGGGTATGGGTTTGACGACCTCCAGCGATGCAACAAAACTTGCGGCGGGTTGGCCTGTCCTAGAGGACGCTGTTTCTTACACAGATGTTTGGGATTCGACCCTGCTCCAAAAGTTGAGTGACGGCGCGCTTGCGGCACAATCCACGCCACCAAACAGCATCCGCATTATTGCCGCACCTTACCTAGATCCGAAACTAGGCACGTTCAGTATCGGCGACGATGTGCGCGTCCGCATCACTGACGACAACTTCCCTAGCGGACTAGACAAGATTTACCGCCTCGTAGCCCTTGACGTTACCCCAGGTGAGAACGGCCCCGAACGCATGACCCTAACCCTAGCTTTGACTACGACCGGAGTGTAAATGCCTAACATTATTTTGCCCCCGAACCTACGCGAAATTTTTCAGCTGATTGAACGGCGACTCAACAAGTTGGAGACCGCTAAACGGTTCACTGCGCCTGTGGTTGCTACGGATCCCACCAACCCGCGCAGCGGAGACATATGGCTAAACTCCACCAGCAACACTTTGAAAGCCGTGGACAAGAACGGCACAGTGAAAACAATTACGTGGGTTTGACACACCTTCAAGCGTTGGTTTAGTTTTATTCCCTAAACACCCTTTATGGGGTTAGACTAAAAAAGTCAAACCAATGGAGGGGCAAAATGAGTCTTTTAGACGATTTGAATAATACCGAAGCATTGACAAGCAAGTTCAATCAGCGTTGCGGAATGTGTTCGTTGCTGGATGATTTGAGCGAGGCCGAACGCGCAAAAGTAAACGAGCTGTTACAGAACCCGAAAATCGGCAAGTCGCAGTTGTCGAAAGTGTTGACCAAGAATGGTCACGAAATTAAGTCTGGGGTTTTGACCCGCCACGCTAGGGGCGAATGTGCTGGATGATTTGAACCGTTTGGAAGCGGCGGAACGTATTCAAGCCCCGAATGGTTGGCGGCCTGCCGTCGAGTTTGATGGCACGACCGGCACAGCTACTACGGCTGGTTTGGTGGGACAACCTAACTTTGATGATTTCCTACGCGAGTTAGGGTTTGACCCTGAAACGCATGAGGTTATTGGTAATACGGTTCGGACTTCTAAATGGCAGAAGTATGATGGCGAGTGGTTGACTTCGTACCGGTTCCAGTTCAGAATACGTTCTGAAGTTGTTGATTTGCCATTGTTGTGGGCGAACGCTAAGAAGGCCGCGAAAAATAAAATTGTGGCAAAACACAATTCGGGTAAAGCGTTTGTTGTTGCTTTGTCGGATTTCCAGATTGGTAAAACTGATGGGCGGGGCGGATCCGAGGAACTTGTTGCCCGTGTTTTTGAAAGCTTTGACCAGATTGAGGCACAGTTCAAGCGTGGCAAGTATGAGCGCATTGTGTTGGTGGATGTTGGCGACATTGTGGAGGGGTTTGCTAACGCGGCTGACATGAACCAGGCTGTGACGAATGATTTGTCTTTGATGCAGCAGGTTGATGTTGCCATCAGTCTTATTTGGGAGATTGTGCAACGTGCCGCAAAGTTTGCGCCTGTGACGTATGTTTCCATTGCTTCGAATCATTGTCAGTTCCGCCTCAATAAACAGCGCGTAGGAGCGCCGGGGGTTGCTGACTGGGGAGTTATGGTCGCAGGGCAAATAAACCGCTTGGCGGGCGCTACAGGGCTTCCTGTGACCGTTTCTGTGCCAGCCCCGCACGATGAATCGTTGGCGATAGACGTTTTAGGTCATGTTGTTGGTGTTGTTCACGGCCATCAAGTGAATCGCCCTGAAAGTTTCCCTGATTTTTGGCGTAAGCAAGCGTTTGGTAAGCAACCGATTTCAGCAGCCTCTATTTGCTTGAGCGGCCATTTTCATCACTTGCGCGTTCAAGAGCTAGGCGATGCGGGTAATGGCGGATCTAGGTATTGGATTCAAGCTAAGACTATGGATTCGGGTTCCGGCTGGTATCGGTTGACTTCGGGTGAGGACAGTAAGCCTGGCATTGTTTGTTTCGAGCTGGTTCGTGACGTGCCGTTTAGCGGCACTGTGCTTGTGTTTTAGGTAAAATAACAAAGGTTTGACTCTCCTTAGTAAATAAAAACGAGTCGCTTTCCAGGGCCGCTGGGCGGTGACGAGCCTCCAAAACTTGTCTTGCAGAGTTCGATTCTCTGACCTGGGGCAAAACGTTTATCAAACTGTTATAAATAAATGTCTCACCTTCGTTCTAGATTTGTTCTAAAATAAGTGTGTCGGCAATCCAGCTGGCAATGAGCGAAAAGAGCAAACTATGGCTACAGCAGCCGAAGTAATCATCGCCACCATGAACAAGGTTCAGGGCGTGGCAAAGAAAGACCGCAACCAGGCGCAAGGGTTCAACTTCCGAGGCATCGACGCGGTAATGAACGCAGTCGGCCCCGCAATCCGTGAAGCTGGCGGATTCATTGTTCCTACCGTTACCGGCATTGACAACACAACCGTGCCAAGCAACAACGGCAAGGCTTTGAACGTGGTTCGTTTAACCGTGCAGTATGCGGTTTACGGATCCGAGGGCGCACCGATTTTTGGTGTTGCTGTCGCTGAAGCGTTTGATTCGGGCGACAAGGCAACCGCTAAGGCCATGAGTGTGGCGTATCGCACGTTCCTGCTTCAGTTGCTGTGTCTGCCAACTGACGAGCCTGACCCTGACCACGACAGCTACGAGATTGTGGCTCAGAAGGTTGATGAAGGCGTGTTGGTTGACTGGCTGGCCGCCGTCAACGATGCGACCACAACTGATGAACTGAAAACCATTTGGGATGCTGTAAGCAGTTTCGCTGACGTTCCTGTCCAGGGAACCACTTTGAAGGCTGCAATCATGGCTGCGAAGAAGAAGGTGGCGAAGTAATGGACGGCCGTCACGCTCGCGCAAGCGACCCTGTAACTTCACATTGGGCCGCAGAGGAGGCCTCTCCGGAGGCCACCTCCCGCACTCAGGACGCTATCTTGGCAATCCTGGAACACTCCCCAATGACGGACACTGAACTGATCCGCACCTACAACGATTTGGTTGATTTCGGCGATGTGCCTCGCGCATCCGAATCAGGCATTCGTAGCCGCCGCGCCGAACTGGTTGACATGGGGCGTGTTGAGGCTTCGGGTGAGTTCCGTGAACTTCCTTCGGGCCGCAAAAGCATTGTTTGGAGGTTGAAGTGAACCGTCGCTGGAAGTCCGAAATACAACTCTTAGCCGACATGGTGGCTACCGATTTGGCGCAAATCAAAATCATTGAACCGACTTGCCGTTGCGAACCCGTGTTCTGTGTGCATGAAGTCACTTACCAGGTGTGGATGATGGATGTTTCAGCGGAATGGGTTTGGGTGGATTTCATTGACTCTGAGACTGCCCGTGAAGTTGATTGGCGTATAACCGAGATGAGGTTGAAGTGAGTTTCATTGAGGATTTGGAACAGTATTCCCGCCCGTTCAAACCCGCACCTAAACGCGAATACACGCAAGAGCAGTTAGTGTCTGCTTGCGGTGATGCTTGCCGTGCCGGTATCGAATCGGAGCGCGCCGACATTATCAAGAAACTAGAAAAGTTGGTGGCTTACGCAAAATCCATCAACGTGAACGCTCTCACCATTCGCGGTTTAGAGCTTGCCCTACAGGAGGTAAAGAATGTTCAAGAAACTGATTGAGCCGTGGATCCGCCGCGCCTACAACGATGGTTGGGATGATGGCGAGTTGGCTGGCCGTGCGAACGCTACCTGGCTGATTTTGAAAGACCTCGACCGTGCCGAACGCACTGCCGACAGCACCCCGAACCTTTACACAGCCGATGATGTACGGAAGATGGTGCAGCGATGGAGCAAATAATCGGTACAGGTTTAGCTGCTGTACTAATCGTTTTGGCGTGCGTTGCTGTTAGTGCGTTGATTAGTTTTTTGGCGTGGACTGTTTCGGAGCGTAAACATGACTAGGCCGTCACCTGCTTGGCATGGTGTCAAGCATGAATGGTTTGCGTTCAAGTTGAATTGGCGCAACATTACTTGGCCGAAGTATCGGAAACGTGTTTTGGCATGGGTGGAGCGAAACCGTTAGAATAAGTAGGCGCACCACTGTAGCTGCGCTATTAGACGCTTAGGCGTTTAGAGGGTCACGTATTCGCTCGCGTGGCCCTCTTTCTATTTGCTAAAGTTTTAGACACGCCCTCGCTGCTTCGCCTCCGAGGTTTTGGGGATAAATAGTTTCGACGGTCTGCGAACCCGCGCAAGCGACCAGACCGGAGCCGGGTGCGAATCCCGGTATCTCCACAATAAACTTGAACCGTGATTTGTAAACGTTGCGGCTTCGACGAGGATTCAATCCGTATGGCTAAACGCCGTGACCGGCACGTTGAGTTGCTGTGCCGCAGCTGTTGCGCGAAACCCGCTAAAACGATTGCGGGGCCGTTAGGGAAATGCATTCCGTGGCATGGGGATTTCGATGAGGCCGATAATCCGTTGCTGGATGGGGAGTTGTTTTTGCCTGGCGACCGTGCTTGCCGGAATCGTGATTGCGTGAACAGGGAACACGTCAAATGAATGCGCGCGAATGGGCTAAGTATTTGATCCGCCACCCATACTGTTTACATTGCGGCCGCGACGATGAAGCTATTTCACCGCACCATAGAATTAATCGCCAGGCCGGTGGATCCGCTAAAACCAGTAAACGCAATCAGCCTTCAAACATAATTCCTATTTGCTCTTTATTTAATGGTCTTATGGAATCCGACCCAGACGCAGCGCAAGAAGCGATTGCTCGCGGATGGAAACTAAAGAGCTTTGAGAACCCTTTGGAGCGACCTGTGTGGGATGCTGTGCTGAACCGCTGGTATTACTTAGATGATTCTTACAATGTGTTTGAGGCCTACGACTGGGACGAATTGCCTTAGTCTTTTAGGCTGGTAAACTTGAAGTAAGAAGCCCCCGCGCAGCTGTGAACTGCCGGAGGCGTGAACGAACAACGGAGGTTCGCTATGGAACAGTCTAGCAAATTCTGTAATGGCTGTAAGCAAACTTTGCCACTCGATAGTTTCAGTATCAAGAATGGCCCCAAAGCCCCCAAAGACGGCCACCGCAGCCGTTGCAAACTTTGCGAAAATGCAGCAAGTAAAATCTATTCTGCCACGCATCGCGACACAATAAACGCAAATAAACGCCGATGGAATAAAGATAATCCCGATAAAAAATCGGCTATGGATAAACGCTATCGCGAAAAGTATCCAGAAAAAGTAAAAGCCAATAGTCAAAAATGGCAAGCCGAAAATCGGGATCATGTTCGCGCTTATAGAGCCAATCGAACCCCTGAGCAAAAAGAACGCAAGCGACTTCAAGACATTGAGTATGCTCGCAATAATCCTCATAAAAACTTAGAAGCTACGAGACGATATCGCGCCAACCATCCGGAGCGGACTGCGGCATCGGCAAAAAAGTATCGCCAAAATAATCCTGAAAAAATGGCTCTCAAGGCGATGAAGCGTCGAGCTTGGAAGATTGAAGGCGGAGTTTATTTGATAACCGTCAAAGAGCTTCAGCGGCTTTATAGCGGGTCTTGCGCCTATTGCGGTTCTACAGAAAACATTGAAATAGATCATGTTGTGCCATTGGCGCGTGGCGGTCGGCATAGCATCGGAAATCTTGTTTCGGCTTGCCAATTTTGCAATCGTAGTAAGAATAAAAAAACTATTACTGAATGGCGAAAGTGGCAGAGAGGCCTAAATAATTAGGCTAGAGTTTTACTCACAACTGAATAAACTGACAGAGGGCCGCGCCCGTTGGACTGTCGTAAAGTCAAACCTGCTCACGCCTAACCAGCGGAGATACCGAGCGTTAGAGGCCGCCGGTTTAGCGCGTCCCGCAAATGGTTCAGCTTTAGATCGGGGCAAATGCTTCTGCGAGAGAAGTAAGAATCAACAGTCACCGAACCCAATAGTGTCCACCTGGTCGGAGTGAATGGTTGTTGGTTGGGCGTGGACAGTCGCTACCGTAAGGCGTGACCCGTTTAGAAAACCCGATAGGTTCCTTATACCTGTGGTTCAGAGGCGGCTGGCTTTAAGCCGTTCTCTGCCCTCCAGATAGCCTTGCCCTGTGATTAGGTTTTAGTTTCGTAACGTTTTGGTTTCTTTTATGAATCATCACTATTTGTTCTTGTTTTGTGCTATTCTAAATACAGGCAGAAAGCCTAAAGAGCGAAAACAGAAAGAGCGAAGAATGCTTAACTTCCTATACGGCGTATTAGCAACCAGCCTACTCGCCAGCTCCACAAGCGCACCAAACTCGCCAGCCTATTGGCTGTACGCGTTCATGTTCTGGGGCGCGTTTGCATACATTTGCGTCCTTGAATGCCGTAAGTGGATTGAGAGGAATCACTAATGAACAAGGATCTACTTGTCGAAGCCCTCATCAAGGCCGACAACAATCGCGCCCGCAGTCAACAGACTGCCATCGGTGTATCTCAACTTGGGGGTTGTTCCCGCCAGGTGTGGTTCAAGTTGAACAACCAGCCGGAAACCAATAAGGGCCTGCGTTTGGCGAGCATTATGGGAACGGCTATCCATGCAGCTATTGAGTCGGCGTTGGTGGATTCGGGGGCTATGTTGGAGACTCGTGTTGAGGTGGATGGTTTCCCTCCGGCGACTATTGACTTTTATGACCCTGCCACTAAGACGGTTGTTGACTGGAAAACGATTACGTTGAAGGGTGTCCCATATTTTGTTGGTAAGCAGAAGCGTTGGCAGATTCAAACCTATGCTTACCTGCTGACGTTGAAGGGTTTCGAGGTTGATACGGTCAAGCTGATTGGTATTCCTCGTGACGGCACTGAGAATGACATTGTTGAGCATTCGGAGCCTTATGACGAGAGTGTTGCGTTGGAGGCTTTGGCTTGGTTGGAGGCTGTGAAGTCTGCACCGTTTGCGCCGGAACCTGAAATGTCTGGCACTTTCTGTTCCAGTTACTGCCCGTTTTTCGGGGATGCTTGCCAGGGCATTCCGAAGGATGTTTCGGGGGATGCTATTACTGATGAGGTGAAGGCTCGCGCGGCCGCCGACTATGTGTCATTGTCTGCCGAGATTAAGCGTCTGGAGGGTTTGCAGGCTGCGGCTAAGGCCGAGCTTGAGGGTGTGCAGGGTGTGACCATTGACGGGATTACTGTGAAGTGGTCTGAGGTTGCTGGCCGTCAGACTCCTGATTTGGATGCTATCAAAATGCAGTTGCCGTTTGTGCCGATGAAGCAGGGCGCGCCTTCGATGCGATTGACGGTGAAGTAAATGAGCCGGTCAACCGAGGACGGTGTAATCACCGCAATCTATGTAGCCCGCGCCACAGCCGTAGGCATAGACCGCGAAGAAGCACTCCTAAACATTATTAGCGCCCTATCCGTAGTAACAACCCCCACACAGTTCGCTGAAGCTATTCAAATGGCTTACACAGAAATCGAGAAAAACAATGCTAACTAAACGCCAAGCCGAAGCCCTACAGTTCATTGAGGACTTTATTGCAACGCATCCGTATTCGCCGAGTATCCGCGAGGTGACGGAGGGTATCGGATCTAAGTCGAGTAGTTCGGGTAAGGCTTTGGTTGACCGTTTGGCGGCTAAGGGTCACATTACTTTTGAGCCTGGTTCGCATCGCACGATAAGGGTTGTGAAGTGAGCTTGAACCCTATTTTCTCGGAGGCTGAAGCGTTCAACTTGTTGCTGAACAAGGAACGGTTTAATGTGGCGCATCGTGTGCAGGCCGAACCGAAACCTGTCGCCGACCCTACCCCTGTTACGCGCACTATTGTGAAGCCGTGTAATCGTAAGCATTTGACTTCTAAGACTCAGCAGGAACGCGACCGGATAGTGTTTGCGGCCGGAAGATTCGCGGCGGGCGCACGCGACACTGTAGCTGTTGAAGCCCACGGAAAACTTATGGAGATGCTAAATGAAGAAGCTGACTAACGAACGCCGCGCACTGCTAGAACCAGAAATCTTGAAAGCACGCGAAGCATTACAAACAGCGGAAACACTAATCTCAGTAACCCCAGAGTGGCGCGCCAACATGAAAATCGTTTGGAGTTGCCAAGAACTTTTAGAAAAAGAGTTGGGTTTATCTATGACCCGCCAATGGCTTATCGTGCAAAACAAGGCGCAGCTGAACGACTATTTCCTAGCCGATGGAACACCTATCAAGGTGAAGCGATGAAGCATGGAACGGCGGCTACTTATGTTAGCCAGAAATGCCGATGCCAGGAATGCAAAACCGCGAACACGGTCAGGCAGAGGGAGCGTTCCCGCGCAAAACTGTTCGGTAAATATGAATCAAAGTTTGTGGACGTGGCCCCGGTGCGGGAACATTTGGAATCATTAGTGAAGCGGGGTTGGGGGACTCGCACTATTGCTTTGAAGTCGGGTGTCCACCGCACTCAAGTAACGAATGTTTTGTATGGCCGTAGCGGTTCAGATCCGCGACCAACCCAGTTAAAGCAAATCTCTAGAACGAATGCAGAGAAGTTGTTGGCGTTGCGGTTCAGCTTGGATGTGCCTGGTGGCGTGTCTGTGAATGCGCGGGGTGCGCATCGTCGGATGCAAGCGTTGGCGGCGCAAGGGTTTTCGCTTGCATGGCAGGCACGGCAAATAGGTTGGTCAACTCAAAACTATTCACAGTTGTTGAAACGCAAAACTATTAGTGCAGCTACTTTCAACAAAATCAAGGCTTTGTTTGATGAGTATGAGTTGCGTAAACCGATGCCTGAAACCAGCCAGGAGCGTGCCGGGGTTACGAGGGCGTTGAATACTGCTCGCGCATTCAACTGGGTTTCAGCGGCCGCTTGGGATGATATTGATTTGGATGAAGCCCCGCCAGTGGTTGAGGTTGTTTCTGTCGTTGATGAGGTCGTTGTTGATGATTTGATGGCTGGGTTTGCTGTGAAAGTGCCGTGGGGTTCCAAATCGGCGTATGTTGCAGCTTTGTTGCGGCGCGGCGCATCGACTGGCCACATTCAACAGGTCTTAAGTTGTAGTGGCGAAACGATTCGGAATGTTCAAAACTCGTTAAACGTGCTATAAATGTTCTAGGAAGGGAAATAAAATGCAGAAAATAATTGGCCTATCAGGCTACAGTCGCAGTGGTAAAGACACGCTCGCAGACCGTTTCGAGCAACGCCACGGCTTCTACAAAATCAGTCTCGCCGACCCAATACGGCAAGCACTCTACAGCCTCGACCCAAACATCGACTATCAAGGCTACCGCGTCAACCTAAAACAAATCGTCGACGCTGAAGGTTGGGAAGCGTTGAAGGAACACTCGTTTGAATACCGTCCACTGATTCAACGCATGGGCATGACAGCCCGCCAACTTTGGGGCGAAGACTTTTGGGTGGAGCGTTTATTCGAGTGGGAGATTGCAGGCCACATTATTGTGCCGGACGTAAGGTTCAGGAATGAGGCGGATGCGATCCGTGAACGGGGTGGCAAGATTTGGCGTATCGAACGACCTGGAGTGTCACCTACTAACGGTCATTTGTCGGAGGTTTCGATGGATGGTTACGACTTTGATGCCGTGTTGGTGAATGATGGTTCGTTTGTGGATTTTTATGCGCAGGCTGAGGTTACGTTGGGGGCGCAGTTTCATGCATGATTTTGGTGAGCAGGTTCGTGAGAACTATCGCAAGCAGGGTGCGGAGGCCGAGCTTGAACGTGTTTTGCAGTTGATTGATTCTGAGATTGCGGATAACTGTTTTTGTGAGGATTGCTTGGTTGAGTCGGATCGGGTTGTGCGTGTGTTGAAGTCTTTGCGTGAGCTTGTTGTGTGTAAAAAACATACCGAAAATGGTATGAAATCAGCAGGGGAGAAGTAAATGAATCTGGATAGCCGTGAAGATTACATCGTTCACATCGAAGGCTTACAAGCAACACTAACTAAACGAAATGCTCGTATTGCTGAACTTGAAAAACAACTCAAAGACACAGAAACCGAAGCCTTACAAAGCCGAGCAGTCAAGAAAGCCTATAAGCAGGGTTGGCAGGCGTGTGCTAGTCGTTTGATGGACATTACTCGTAAGACTGCTTTTGATTTGGGTGAGGTTCGTAAAGAGGCTCGGCGTATTTATTTAGAGGGAGAGCAAGAGTCTGGAATCGTTGACACCGAAACCGTGGATTCTTTGACAGAGGGAGAAAACAAGTGAGCGAACAAACACCTACAACTGGACAAGTAAAAGGTTGGTATGTTGCCGCGAGAGGCGAATACCAGTTTGTTATTCATTCAAAATACGAAGCCGAGTTTCACCGCTGGCTTGAACAACACGATGCAGAAATCGCTAAGGCTACTGAGGAACGCATTATCAAACTACTGGAAAAACACTCAAAAAGTTTCATTAGCGCTAGGTATGACGGAAATCTTCGCAACTATCACATAAAGTTTGACACTGACCGTTTTGCCGCTCTTGTCAAGTGGGAAAACAAGTGAGACACACCACCTGGACTAACCCGCACTGGCCTCCATTCATTTACGTTTTTATTCACTTACACATTTTCAGCCGCATCCTTTGAGAGCCGTCGGCTATCTACTCGGCTTCACGTTGCGGCTTAGGTAACAGTTTTGCAACAAACCCTAAATGTTCTAGTTTTGTGCTAGGGTTTATGTAGGTAAAAACCTAAGAGCGAAAAGAGCAAAAAATGAGCAACACCGAAAACGCAGATCTAGAGCTGGTAGCCGGTCTTTGGATTACCGCAAAAGCCAGCAACCTGTTCTCAGACAACGACACTTGCAAAATGGCTTGGCATATCTACGAGATTGAAGTCAAGCGAATTATTCACCGTTACGGCTACAGCCAGGAACAGTTCGGCGCAAAGCTTGTAGCAACCGCCAGCCGCCTATACACCACCCAGCTCAAGACCGAAATCTTCGGCTACAGCAAGGCGGTAGCGTAATGAAAACAGTAATCGCATTGCGCGGCATCCCCGGCTCCGGCAAATCCACTTGGGCAACCAACGCCGTCAAAAACCTAGGAATCTCAGTCGCACGAATCAACAACGACGACCTAGTGAAAATGCTTTGGGGCGGTATGCAGCCCCGCAACCAGGAAGCATCGGCCATGCTACAT
>Ga0213918_1000096_pt1 | contig 42021 bp, 41 predicted proteins | sample McNCre217MG_FD_163422 | JGI IMG/M metagenome (GOLD analysis project Ga0213918, IMG submission 163422) | Freshwater microbial communities from McNutts Creek, Athens, Georgia, United States - 2-17 MG | ecosystem: Environmental > Aquatic > Freshwater > Creek | place: USA: Georgia | collected... | reverse complement strand
AGTAGTTGTTCCGGAATATCCGGAACAAGACTGTCTATTTGACGTTGACGCTCATCGATGAGGGGTATGACTCTTTCTGACATGGTCCCCTCATTGTAGAGCGAAGTATTACTTTTCGATGGTTTGTTCTTTGCCACCAGTTTCAACTAAAACCATCGGGCCTGTAGATACTTCAACAGGTGGTTTTGGTTGTCTTGGGGCATGTGTAATTACAGGTTCTGCTGCAATTTGCGCGCGTACTTCAGCCAATTTTTGGCCATCTGTATTTACCCAAACTAAACCAGCGGATTCAAGTACTGGTGTTAACTCAGTAGCTTCTAGCGCTTTGAACTCAACTTTTGGCAAGGCTGCTGGCACTGCTGCTGGAGAAGCTGCTGGTGTAGAGGCAACTGGAGCAATTGTTACAGCAGGCATGACCACAACATCAGCTTCAGATTGAACTGGGTCCATTGTCGTTGCAACAGCTGGTGTTGGCTTTACTTCAGGCGCTAATTTTGGAGCTGGCGTTTCATGCGCTGTAAAAGTTGGCGCTACAACATCTGCTTCTGTAGAGGCAACGGATACGCTAGCTGTTGATAGGTTAGCGATTGTTGCATGTTCAGTAGTCGTCGCTGCTACGGTTCCGTTAGCAGAGCCATTGTCAGCTGTGTTGTCATTGCGCTCAGCACGATCACGTCCGCGATTGCGACCACGACGATTGCGACCACGGCGGCGTTCATCGCCACCCTCTGTTTGTTCGGGCGCACCAGCTACTTCGCTATGCGTCAAAACGTCTTTAGCTGGCTCAGACTTTGTTTCAGCTTGAGCTTCAGGCTTGTTGTTTTGGCGATTGCGTTGATTGCGATTATTTTGACTGCGAGGCTCTTTATTCTCCGCTTTTGCTTCGCCTTCTGCACGTGCTGGTTGATTACTGCGTTCACCAGCTTCTTGCTTATTGCGATTCTTATTGCGGTTGTTACGATTGCGACCGTTTCTGTCGTTGCGGCCTTCGCGTGAAGAACGTTTTTCAACTGGCTTTACTTCTTCTTTGGCACCAAATAGTTTCTTTATGAAACCAATGATGCCGCCACTAGATTTCTCAGATGAAGCAGTTTTGCGTTCTGGACGAGTCACGCCTGTTGGAGCAGGTTGGCTAGGTGTAATACCTTTTACTGCTGCCTCTTGGCGTGGTTTAGCTTCTTCAGCACGACGATTCAAGATGGTGTCGGACTCAAGCTCTTTGCTTGCTTCTTCAGCCATTGCATAGCTAGCTTTTGGATCATCTAGGCGCGGGTCGTCATGACGTAGACGCTCTAATTTGTAGTGAGGGGTTTCTAGGTGTTTGTTTGGTAAAAGCAATACATTGACTTTGAAACGGCTCTCAATTTTGATCACTTCAGCACGTTTTTCATTTAACAAGAACGCAGCAACATCGACTGGTACTTGGCAATGAATCGCCGCAGTATTCTCCTTCATCGCCTCTTCTTGAATAATACGAAGTACTTGAAGCGCTGAAGATTCTGTATCGCGGATATGGCCTGTGCCGTTACAGCGAGGGCAGGTGACGTTGCTGCTCTCAGATAAAGCTGGACGCAAACGTTGACGTGAAAGTTCTAACAAACCAAAGCGTGAGATCTTGCCCATTTGAACGCGAGCGCGATCATGGCGTAACGCGTCTTTCAAGCGTTGCTCAACATCTTTTTGGTTCTTGGAAGACTCCATATCGATGAAGTCGATAACGATTAGACCGCCTAGGTCGCGTAAACGCATTTGACGGGCTAATTCATCGGCAGCTTCCAAGTTGGTTCTAGCAGCTGTTTCTTCAATATCTGTGCCACGAGTTGAGCGTGCTGAGTTAACGTCAACAGAAACCAAAGCTTCTGTATGGTCAATCACGATAGCGCCACCAGATGGTAAAGACACTGTGCGTGAGTACGCTGTTTCAATTTGATGCTCAATTTGGAAGCGTGAGAACAAAGGCACATCGTCGTGATAGCGTTTAACGCGAGACATATTGTCTGGCATAACCACTGACATAAATGCACTGGCTTGTTCGTAAATCTCATCGGTATCAATTAGGATTTCACCGATATCAGGCTGGAAGTAGTCGCGGATTGCGCGAATGACCAAGCTAGACTCTAAATAAATGAGTAGTGGGGCATTGTTGCCGCGGGCTGCTTCATCAATTGCTTTCCAAAGCTGCATTAAATAGTTTAAGTCCCACTGAAGTTCTTCAGCTGTGCGACCAATGCCGGCTGTTCTAGCAATAATGCTCATACCGTCCGGAACGGTTAAGTGGCTCATTGCTTCGCGTAGTTCGTTACGATCCTCGCCCTCAATACGACGAGAAACACCACCTCCACGAGGATTGTTAGGCATTAAAACTAAATAACGACCTGCTAGGGAGATAAAGCTAGTTAACGCAGCACCTTTATTGCCGCGCTCTTCTTTTTCTACCTGAACGATGATTTCCTGACCTTCGCGCAAGGCATCTTTAATACCTGCGGTTCTAACATCAATACCTTCTTTGAAGTAGGCGCGTGAAACTTCTTTAAATGGCAAAAAGCCATGACGCTCTTCACCGTAGTTCACGAAACATGCTTCTAGGGATGGTTCGATGCGTGTGATCACGCCTTTGTAGATATTGCCTTTGCGTTGTTCACGCCCAGTAGTTTCAATATCAATATCAATGAGCTTTTGCCCGTCAACAATCGCTACACGCAGCTCTTCTTGCTGGGTAGCATTAAACAACATTCTTTTCATGTAATTCTCCGTACTGAGGCCAGGCAGCCATCGCGGGGCGCGAAACGGAATAGAAGGGATGGCGCTAGGCTATCCTCTGTGACAACTTACTTCACTACACTCGCTGACATCTTTTTCTTAACTGCGTCAGCGCGCGATTAAATTCTTTTATCTGTTTCGCGGATCGCGGCACTATGCCAGCCAACCCTTGCGTCTCATTGCTTTCAGGGGAGAGGCGAACCCTGGAAATAGGAACCGGTTATTTCAGACCGAGCTTGGCGCGAGTGATATTTCAAATCATAAATTTGATATTGCGCAGCAAGATAGGTCATTATATGACATATGAACAGTAATTCGGTATCCCAACACATTGTTTTATTTGAGGAAGCTGGCCAAAGGCTAGATAACTTCTTATTTCGCATGGCTAAAGGCGTGCCTAAGACCCATATTTATCGAATTATTCGCTCCGGAGAGGTGCGAATTAATAAAAAAAGGGCTGATGCCAGTCAAAAAATAGCTGAGGGGGATGTTTTACGGATACCCCCTTTGCGTGTATCTGAAATTAAAAAGCCTACAAATGACTTCATTTCAAAGAAGATAAGCGATGAAATTGATATTTTGTATGAAGATGACAGCATTTTGGTGGTTAATAAACCCTCCGGTATAGCGGTTCACGGGGGGTCGGGTGTCTCATTGGGGCTTATTGAGGCAATGAGGGCTCAAAGACCCGAGGCTAAGTTCTTAGAATTGGTCCATCGTTTGGATCGGGATACCTCCGGTATCTTAATGTTAGCTAAAAAAAGGAGTGCTTTAGTCCATTTGCATGAGCAAATTCGTGAGGGCAAGATGGAAAAGCGCTATTTATTAGTCGTGCATGGCTCTTTGCCTGTGTCCGGTAAGTCGATCCCTTTGAAGTATCCCTTGCTAAAGTATTTATTGCCCAATGGTGAGCGACGGGTGAGAGTTTCAGTGGATGGTGGTCAGGCTAGTCACACCAATATTCGGGTGAAGGGTGTTTATCACGACGGGTTATGCAGTTTGGTTGAGGCTCAGCTGAAAACAGGGCGCACACACCAAATTCGCGTCCATTTGCAAACATATGGCCATCCGATCTTGGGGGATGATAAATATGGTGACCAAGGCTTGGATAAAGTTCTAAGGCCTAAACGCTTGCTCCTACACGCTAAATATTTGGCTTTTGTGCATCCTAAAACTGAAGAAAAGATGGTTTTTGAGGCGCCGCTCCCCGAAGCATTTGAAAAATTCATATCTGAATAAACTAATTAAAATGGTTTGGTAGCAATCAATCAGTCATAGATAAATAAAAAACAATCAAAATTAACTGGAGACTTTATGAAATTAGCAGCCTTTCAATATCAAGCGAAGTGTTACGTAGGCGTCGTTTCTTCTGATTTGCAGAGCATTACGCCATATCAGTTAAGTGATGAACAGGCGGCTTTAGGCGCATTGCCAATTGTTGAAATGATGGCTAAAGGGGAGGCTTTGCCGGCTCAAGGGGCTCCCATTGCGATGAAAGATGTGTGTCTTTTGGCGCCGATTCCAAAACCAAGACGTAATATTTTTTGCGTCGGTAAAAACTATTTAGATCATATTCAGGAAATTAAAGACAGCAAGCTAGGTGAAGCGCAAGGGTCTATGGCTAATTTGCCTAAGCATCCAGTTGTCTTTAGTAAGGTGCCTGAAGCAGTGATTGCTCCAGGAGTAGGTATTGATAGTCACGCGCACGCTACACAAGAGTTGGATTATGAAGCTGAGTTGGCGGTGGTAATTGGCACCCAAGGTAAAGGCATTAAGAAGGCGGATGCGTTAAAGCATATTTGGGGTTACACCATTATTAATGATGTGAGTGCCAGAGATGTCCAGGCTAAGCATGTGCAGTTCCATATTGGTAAAAGTTTTGATACGTTTTGTCCTATGGGACCTTGGTTGGTGTCTGCTGATGAATTGGACTCTTCTAAAGCAGCGATTAAGTGTTGGGTGAATGATGAGCTGCGTCAAAACGCCACCACTGAACTATTGATTTTTGATATTCCAACGATCATTGAGAACTTGTCTGCTGGTATCACGCTTTACCCTGGTGATGTGATTGCAACTGGTACGCCTAGTGGTGTTGGAATGGGCTTTAAGCCGCCTAAATTCTTGAAAAAAGGCGATAAGGTCAAAATTGAAATCGCAGGCATTGGCACTTTAGAAAACCCAGTTATTTAAGAGCATCAGTAGTGCCTTCTAAATATGAACTGATTGTGTGGGATTGGGATGGAACTTTGATGGATTCCACCCCAACGATTGTTCAATGCATTCAGCAAGCTTGTAGGGATCTTGAGTTGCCAGTTCCTGATGATTCTGTGGCAAGTCATGTGATTGGTTTGGGAGTGCAAGAAGCTTTGCGCATGGCTGTGCCGTCTGTTCGAGTTGATCAGCACCCGCGCTTGGTCGATCGTTTTCGTTATCACTATTTAGCGAAAGACCATGAATTGCATTTGTTTGCAGGTATTAGAGATTTATTAAATCAGTTAAATGCTAAGGGACATTTGTTGGCTGTGGCAACTGGTAAAAGCCGTAAAGGTTTAGATCGTTCATTAAATTTTCATGATTTAAATGATATGTTTGCTGACACGAGAACCCCTGATGAATGTTTCTCTAAACCGCATCCTGGGATGTTGATTGAGTTATCAGAATCTTTGGCGGTGCCGATGGACAAGGTCTTGATGATTGGTGATACAACGCATGACTTATTAATGGCTAAAAATGCGGGAGCAGATGCAATTGCAGTCACTTATGGCGCACACCCTGAACATGTTTTAAGAAAAGAGGAGCCTCTTTTGTGTGCAGCGCATGTGGAGGAGTTATCAGGGTGGTTGTTAGCCCACGCTTAACGCTCATTTAATATGAGTGAAGTAAATGACGGTTAAGGTAAAAAGGTAAAAGTAAAAAAGATAACGGTAAGAAGATAAAAATAAAAAAGAGACAATCAAAGAAACGAGTGAGGAAATAAAGGAATCTGTATGGCTGAAGAAAATTCTTGGGAACGACAAGCTTTAGAGCATTTGTTGCTTGAAAACTTAAAAGAGCAACGTCGCGCACGCCGCTGGAGAACGGTGATGCGTGTGATGACTCTAGTGGCTTTTGTGGGTTTGGCGATCAATTTATTTGATTTCAATTTGGGTAGCAAAGCATCGCTTGGTAAACATACTGCTTTAGTGGATCTTCAAGGGGAGATTGCCCCGGATACGCGCGCTAATGCAGAGGCAATTAATGGCGCACTAAACGCTGCCTTTGAAAGCGCGGAGAGTGTTGGTGTGATTTTGCGCATTAATAGTCCAGGCGGCTCTCCGGTTCAATCGGGCATTATTCATGACGAGATTTTGCGTTTGCGCGCCAAATATCCACAAAAACCTTTGCATGTGGTGGTTGAAGAAATTTGTGCCTCGGGTGGTTACTACGTGGCTGTGGCCGCTGATCAGATTTATGTGGATAAAGCTAGTTTGGTTGGTTCTGTAGGTGTCATCATGAGTGGTTTTGGCGTGACGGGGTTGATGGATAAGTTGGGCGTTGAACGTCGTTTAATTACGGCTGGCAAAAATAAGGCTTTGCTAGACCCATTCACGAAAGAAGATAAGAAGCAAAAAGAATTCGTGCAGGAAATGTTGGGTGAAGTGCATCAACAATTTATTCAGGTGGTGCGTGATGGTCGCGGTAAGCGTTTAAAAGAAACGCCTGAGATGTTCTCTGGTTTGGTTTGGAATGGCGCACGTAGCATCGATTTGGGTTTAACGGATTCTTTGGGAACTGTTGATAGCGTGGCTAGAGATGTGTTTAAGGCACCAGATGTCGTTGACTACACCGTGAAAGAAAATTTGGCAGAGCGTGTGGCTAAGCGCTTTGGTGCTGCCATGGGTGAAGGCGCTACTAGAGTGTTTATGCAGGCAGGGCAGATACGTTAAATGTAGGAGCGATTTGATACGGCTGTTGCTATTGAATAAAAATAATCGATAGCATGGCTGCATCATCAGCCAGCATGACACTGATTGAGATGGCTAGTCTATATAGCCATGGCATCAAAGGCTCTACCCATGGATAGAGCGCCGTTGCCAAATTAGCTAAATATGCTTTAAACACACTACGCGAGTAGTAAAAAAACAGCGGGGCGTTGGTGAAGAGCTTGGAGAAGTCCAGGCTCTTTTTTTATCATCGTTTGCCAGGTGTTAACGGTTTGCGATTTCACCCACTCGGTTGGTAAGCTCAGATCTGCTGCCACACACATTTGTGTCTGGGGGTTTAGCGTTTGCAACATAGTTTCAATCATTGCCGCATTTCTATACGGAGTTTCAATCCATAGTTGCGTTTGATGTTTTTTCTTTGACTCTAGCTCTAAGTGTTTCAGCGCCGCAGATTTATCGGCTTGTTGGACTGGGAGGTAACCATGAAATGCGAAGCTTTGCCCATTCATACCAGATGACATCAGAGCTAGTAGTAATGAGCTAGGTCCGACCATGGCTCGCACTGTAATGCCTAATTGATGTGCGGCTTTAACTACATCCGAGCCTGGGTCTGCAATAGCGGGCAATCCAGCTTCTGACATTAAGCCCATATCGTGACCATCTAGCAGTGGCTGCAATAATTTTTTGACATCAAGGCTTTGATTTTTTTGTTGATGTTCTTTGTTTGGGCCGCGCCATTCAGCCATGCTCATTTCTTGTAATGGGCAAATTAACGGAGCATGTGAGCTAACTGCCTTTAATAAAGCTCTTGCTGTTTTAGCATTTTCAACAATCCAATAGCGCAGTTGCGACGCTCGTTGGATGGTGTCGCTAGGTAGCACCTTGTTGAGTTGTTCCTCGCGACTCTCATCGCCTAGGGTGTTAGGAATTAAGTAAAGGATGCCAGCCATGATTAACCTGGAATTTGAAAGCCTGCTTCACGAAGCAGTGTGCACACCGCTATGAGGGGAAGACCAATTAGGGCTGTTGGATCATCACTACGCACTTTTTCGAGTAGACAGATACCAAGACCTTCAGACTTGGCGCTACCAGCGCAATCATAGGGGGTTTCGGCTAAGAGATAAGCTTCTAAAACAGCGTCTTTGAGTGTTCTAAATGTCACTTCGGTGATGACGTTCACTGTTTTGGCTTCAACTCCTTTGGCTAAGCAAACGGCCGTATGAAACTTTACCGTTTCACCTCGTAGTAGCTGCAATTGAGCCATGGCTCTATCGTGGTCACCTGGTTTGCCCATTGCGGCACCATGTAAATCAACTACTTGATCTGAACCTAAAACCCAGGCGTCTGGATGAATGCTTGCTATGGCAAGTGCTTTAGCTTGAGCTAATCGTTGGGCTATTTGTTCTGGGGTTTCATTTTTGAGTGGCGTTTCATCCACTTCAGGGGAAATCGTTTGAAAATCAATGCCTAAGCGCCCCAAAAGCTCTTTTCTGTATTTGGAAGTTGATGCCAAAATAAGGGTTTTGGAAGATTGTTTCGATAAATTATGACTAGGTTGGGCTGCGCTCATTTATGCTTTCGGTATGAATTCAAAAAATACAACACCCCACATTTTGCCGAACAATCCAGCAGATCTCCAATCTATTGATTTGAAATCAGGTATGACGTTTGTTGGTCAGGGGGCGTTAGATCTGTCTCATTTCCCCCGATTGTTGCAGGAAATGGCTTCGCATAGTGATTTAGCCGCTTCGCAGGTGCATTGGGAGTTAGGTACATGGTTTGAGGAGCGTTTAGGTTCAATTCCTTTGCAATTCATGCACTTACGTTTGGCGCTTGATTTGCCCCTAACTTGCCAATCTTGCTTGCAGCCTTACATGGAATCGATTGATTCTGATCGAGATTACATCCTATTTGATAGTGAGGATGAGGCAGAAGAGTGGGATTTTGATGAGGAAAATCAAGATGCTGAGGATGCTTTGGTCGCTAGCGATACATTTAATTTATTAGAGGCTATGGAGGAGGAGTTGCTGCTATCTTTGCCACTTTCAGCGCGGCATCCTGCCGGAGAATGCAAGCCTGAAAATCTGCAAAAAGTGGCTAAAGTCCTTCAATCAGGGGCGGATGAGATCAAAATTGAGAAGCCTAACCCCTTTGCTATCCTGAAAAATCTGAAAAAACAATGAGTTTGTGCTAGAATCTTGGCTTCGTTTAGGAGTAAAAAATGGCTGTTCAGCAGAATAAAAAATCACCATCAAAGCGTGGCATGCATAGAGCTCACGACTTTTTGTCAGCACCTTCATTGGCAGTTGAGCCAACAACAGGTGAGGCTCACTTGCGTCACCACGTAAGCCCAAATGGCTACTATCGTGGTCGTAAAGTTGTTAAGACGAAGAACGATTAATTCCTACAAGGAAAAGATAAAGCGGTACATTTGGCTACCGCTTTTTTCTTAAAGTAAGAATCTTAATGAGCGTCACGCTAGCAGTTGATGCAATGGGGGGAGACCACGGTCTAGTGGTTACAGTGCCCGCCAGCACAAATCTTCTGGTTAAGTTACCAGATCTCAAAATAAGACTTGTCGGAAATGCCGAATTAATTAATAAGGCATTGGCTAAAGTATCTCCTGAGGTAAGGGAGAGGATTACGGTCGTTCATGCTTCTGAAATAGTGGAAATGGATGACCCCATTGAAGTTGCTCTTCGTAAGAAGAAAGATTCTTCAATGCGTGTAGCAATTGAGCAAGTCAAAGAAGGTTTGGCTGATGGCGCTGTATCGGCTGGTAATACTGGCGCCTTGATGGCTATCTCTCGTTACATCTTAAAAACATTGGATGGTATTGATCGACCAGCAATTGCAGCTCCAATGCCTAATCAATTGGGACGGGGTACGACTGTATTAGATTTGGGCGCCAACTCTGATTGCCAAGCCATTCATTTGCTGCAATTTGCGCAAATGGGTGATGTGATGGCGCGTGCGGTAGATGGCATTAAAAACCCAACTGTTGGCCTACTTAATATTGGCGAAGAAGTGATTAAAGGTAATGAGGTGGTGAAAGAAGCTGCGGAATTGCTACGCGCTAGCCATCTTAATTTCTATGGCAACGTGGAAGGTAATGACATCTTTAAAGGAACAACAGATATTGTTGTTTGTGATGGTTTTGTGGGTAATGTGGCCTTGAAAACCACAGAAGGTTTGGCTCACATGATTTCCGGATTAATTAAAGAAGAATTCAGCCGTAACTGGTTATCTAAGTTAATGGCCATCGCAGCGATGCCCGTATTGATGCGCTTTAAAAAGCGTGTCGATCATCGCAATTACAACGGTGCCGTTTTGTTAGGCTTGCGTGGTTTAGTCTTAAAGAGCCATGGTTCAGCCGATAGCAAAGCATTTACGACTGCGTTAACGCGTGCGTATGAAGGTGCTAAAAATAATATGGTGGGTAAGGTTGCGGAAGCCTTTAAAGTGACGCAAGCTGCTCAAGAAGGTCAAGGAAACGTATGACCCAACAATACGCAAAAATTTTAGGAACAGGTAGTTATTTACCTGCCAATAAAGTCACTAATGCAGATATCACTGTTTTATTAGCAAAAGATGGCATTGAAACCAGTGATGAATGGATTTTTTCAAGAAGCGGTATTAGTGCACGTCACTTTGCTGCTGATCATGAGTTAACGAGTGATTTAGCGGTGCATGCTTCAAAGAAGGCAATTGAAGCTGCAGGCATACAAGCTAGCGATATTGATTTAATTATTTTGGCAACATCAACCCCCGATAATTTAGGCGGTTTCCCAAGCACAGCTTGTGTATTGCAAGATAAATTAGGCATTAGCAACGGTTGTGCAGCATTTGACGTCCAGGCAGTCTGTTCGGGATTTGCTTACTCATTAGCGGTTGCTGATAACTTTATTCGTAGTGGTATGTATAAAAAAGTTTTGGTCGTGGGTGCTGAAACTTTTTCACGTATTTTAAATTTCAAAGACCGTGGCACTTGCGTTTTATTTGGTGATGGCGCTGGTGCAGTTGTCTTGGGCGCTAGTGATGAGCCAGGTATTTTGGCAACGGCCATGCATGCGGACGGTAGTCACAGAAATATTTTGTGCGTACCTGGTAGAACCGATAACGGTGCTTTGCAAGGCTCAGCTTTCTTAGAGATGGATGGTCAAGCCGTTTTCAAATTAGCGGTGAAAGTTTTAGAGCAGGTTGCTGGTGAAGTGTTGGCTAAAGCTAATCTCACGCCGGCAGATATTGATTGGTTGATTCCTCATCAAGCCAATATTCGCATCATGGAAGGTACGGCTAAGAAGTTAGGTGTGAGCCGCGATCATGTGGTGGTGACTGTTCAAGATCATGGCAATACATCGGCTGCTTCAATTCCATTGGCTTTAGATACTGCCGTGCGCGCTGGTCAAATTAAGCGTGGCCAACATCTTTTGATGGAAGGTGTGGGTGGTGGATTTACTTGGGCTGCGGCCTTGGTTAAATATTAAAAATAATAGGGAAACTTCATGAAATTTGCTTTCGTATTTCCAGGTCAAGGTTCTCAAGCAGTGGGTATGTTGAATGCTTGGGGTGATAACGCTGAAGTAAAAAGAACCTTGGATGAGGCTTCTGAAGCCTTAGGTGAAGACGTGGCTAAGTTGATTGCTGAGGGTCCAGCTGAAGCGCTTTCATTAACGACTAATACGCAACCTGTTATGTTGACGGCTGGTGTGGCTTGTTACCGTGCTTGGATTGCCGCAGGTGGCCCTGAAGCTTCTGTGATGGCAGGGCATAGCCTAGGGGAATATGGTGCATTGGTAGCCTCTGGTGTGATTGCATTTAAAGATGCTGTGCCCATGGTGCGTTTCCGTGCTCAAGCGATGCAAGACGCAGTGCCTGTTGGCACGGGCGGTATGGCTGCTATTTTGGGGTTGGATGATGATGCGGTTAAAAAAGCTTGCGCGGATGCGCAATCTGCAACCAACGAGGTAGTTGAGGCAGTTAATTTCAATGCACCTGCGCAAGTGGTGATTGCTGGTTCAAAAGCTGGTGTGGAAAAAGCCTGTGAGTTAGCAAAAGCGGCTGGCGCTAAACGTGCTTTACCTTTGCCTGTGTCTGCACCATTCCACTCATCATTATTGAAGCCTGCTTCAGAAAAGTTAGAAGCTTATTTGGCTGATAAAACATTTAATGCGCCACGTATTGATGTGATTAATAACGTGGATGTCAGCATCTTGAAAGACCCGGCGGGCATAAAGAATGCATTGGTAAGGCAGGCTGCTGCCCCTGTGCGTTGGGTTGAAACCATTCAAGCTATGGCATCGCAAGGTGTAACACATGTGGTGGAGTGCGGCCCAGGTAAGGTGTTGGCCGGCATGACAAAAAGAATTAATGGCGATTTAAACGGTTTGGCTGTTTATGACCCAGCAACGATGGCTGAAGTGATGGCCGCATTAAAAGCTTAAAAGTATTAGGAGAGCTTGTGAGTAAATTAACAGGACAAATTGCTTTAGTAACCGGTGCTTCAAGAGGTATTGGGCGTGCGATTGCGATGGAACTAGCTAAGCAGGGTGCTGTGGTAATTGGTACAGCAACTAGTGAGTCAGGCGCTAAAGATATTGATGCTGCTTTAAAGCCAACTGGCGGTGCTGGTGCTGTGTTAAATGTTAACGATGCAGCAGCTTGCGAGGCTTTGATTGATAGTATTGTTAAAGAGCGCGGTGCTTTGAATATTTTGGTTAATAACGCTGGTATTACCCAGGATAATTTGGCTATGCGTATGAAAGATGAGGAGTGGACCTCTGTCATCGATACGAATTTGAGTGCTGTTTTCCGTTTGGCTAGGGGTGTTTTACGCCCGATGATGAAAGCTAAAGGCGGCCGAATTATTAATATCACTTCTGTCGTGGGTAGTAGTGGTAATCCTGGGCAGGCTAACTATGCGGCTGCTAAAGCTGGTGTGGCTGGTATGACGCGCGCCTTGGCGCGAGAGATTGGAAGTCGTAATATTACGGTGAACTGTGTGGCACCAGGTTTTATTGATACCGATATGACCAAAGCGCTCTCAGAAGAGCAACAAAATTCATTAAAAGTTAACATCCCCTTGCAACGTCTTGGAACTCCTGAAGATATCGCTCATGCGGTGGCCTTTTTGGCTTCCTCTGAGGCCGGTTACATCACGGGAACGACACTTCATGTGAATGGTGGACTTTATTTGAACTAAATTAGCCCAATAAGCTGATAAAATCTTTTCTCAATATTTTTATTAACAACCCCTGGAGGGATTACATGGATAACATCGAACAACGCGTTAAGAAAATCGTAGCCGAGCAATTAGGCAAAGACGAAGCTGAAATTAAGAATGAGTCTTCTTTCGTTAATGACTTAGGCGCAGATTCTCTAGACACAGTTGAGTTGGTCATGGCATTGGAAGATGAATTCGGCATCGAAATTCCTGATGAAGAAGCTGAAAAAATCACGACTGTGCAATTGGCTATCGATTTCGCCAAGTCCAAACAAGGCTAATTAACTGTGAGCCAGTTGAAGGGACAGCGCCGGGTAGTTGTTACCGGACTAGGTTTGGTGTCACCTGTTGGTAATACAGTGGGTGATGCTTGGAACAATTTATTGGCTGGTCGCAGCGGTATTGCTACCATCACTAAATTTGATCATTCCAATTTGCCTGTGCACTTTGCCGGTGAGGTAAAGGGTTTCAATATCGAGGATTACATCCCCGCTAAAGAAGCTCGCCATATGGATACATTTATCCATTATGGTATCGCTGCTGGTATGCAAGCTTTCAAAGATTCTGGCTTAACGGTCACAGAAGAGAATTCTGAAAGAATTGGTGTGTTGGTTGGTTCTGGTATCGGCGGTTTACCGCTGATTGAAGAAACCCATACTGAATACACCAATCGTGGTGCGCGCCGTATTTCCCCATTCTTTGTGCCTGGTTCGATCATTAATATGATCTCTGGACACTTGAGTATCAACCTCAATCTAAAAGGCCCTAACTTAGCGGCTGTAACTGCTTGTACAACAGGCTTACATAGCTTAGGTTTGGCTGCCCGTCTAATTCAATATGGCGATGCGGATGTGATGATTGCAGGTGGTGCGGAATCAACTATTTCCCCATTAGGGGTAGGTGGTTTTGCTGCGGCACGTGCTTTATCAACACGTAATGATGATCCAGCGACAGCTTCAAGACCATGGGATAAAGACCGTGATGGTTTTGTTCTTGGTGAAGGCTCTGGTGTGATGGTTTTGGAAGAATATGAGCATGCAAAAGCTCGTGGCGCCACTATCTACGCAGAGTTAGCTGGATTTGGTATGAGTGGTGATGCCTATCACATGACAGCTCCTAATATGGATGGCCCACGTCGTTGCATGGTTAATGCATTGAAAGATGCAGGCGTTAATCCAGATCAGGTTCATTATGTGAATGCGCATGGCACATCAACACCATTAGGCGACAAAAACGAAACGGAAGCCCTTAAGGCTGCGTTAGGTGCTGCTGCTAAAGGTGTGGTGGTGAATTCAACGAAGTCCATGACAGGTCACTTATTAGGTGGCGCTGGTGGTTTGGAGTCTGTATTCACAGTATTGGCCTTGCACCATCAAAAATCTCCGCCAACCATCAATATTTTTAATCAAGACCCAGAGTGCGATTTAGATTATTGCGCGAATACGGCTCGTGATTTGAAGATTGATGTAGCAGTGAAAAACAACTTTGGTTTTGGTGGCACAAACGGCACGATTGTTTTCCGCAAAATCTAAATGTTGTGAATCCATTGAAATAAAGGCCTCATTAGAGGCCTTTATTTTTTGAAAGTAAAAAAACAACAATAAAAGATGGGCTGCGCACTTGAAAAAGGAAGTTGAAAAACCATATATTGGGCAGGTGTATCGGACCTTAGGTAAATATTGACTGAATGTTCTAAAGTATCGTTTATGAAGAAAAAACTAATGACGCTTGTACAAAAATCCATCCTTGTAGCTTTTGCTTTGGGTGGGCAAGTTTATGCTCAATCTGCTGCTACCCCAAGTCCTGCGCAGGTAGCTCCTACAGCCAGCGCTGCGCCAACTGTAACGAAAAGTTACCCAGACTTTGCGGATCTAGTGGAAAAGGCTAGTCCAGCGGTGGTAAATATTAGAACGACTGAAAAAGTCGTCATACGCCAAGCCCAACAGGGTTTCCCTGGCTTGCCTGGTTTGGATGATGATCAGGCTGAGTTCTTTAGAAAATTCTTTGGCTTGCCGGTACCAAATCAGAAGCAACAACCTGTGCCTAATAAAAAGGCGCCTCAGGAAGAACAAAATCGCGGGGTTGGTTCAGGGTTCATTATTGAAGCCAATGGATACATTTTGACCAATGCCCATGTGGTGGACGGTGCTGATACGATTTACGTGACCTTAACAGATAAGCGTGAGTTCAAAGCCAAGTTGATTGGTGCTGATAAACGCACGGATGTGGCTTTGGTGAAGATTGAAGCGACAGGTTTACCTCGTCTCATGGTGGGAGATTCATCCCGCGTGCGTGTGGGAGAGTGGGTGTTGGCAATAGGGTCTCCATTTGGTTTAGAGAATACGGTGACAGCAGGTATTGTTTCAGCTAAGAGTCGTGATACAGGTGACTACTTACCATTCATCCAAACAGACGTTGCGGTAAATCCTGGTAACTCAGGTGGACCACTCATTAATACGCGCGGCGAAGTCATTGGTATTAATTCCCAAATCTTCTCTCGTTCTGGGGGGTATATGGGAATCTCATTTGCGATTCCGATGGATGAAGCGATGCGTGTTTCTAATCAACTCAAATCTAGCGGCAAGGTTAGCCGTGGCCGTATTGGCGTAGCGATTGCAGAGGTGAGCAAAGAGTTAGCAGAAAGCTTAGGGTTAGGTAAGGCTAAGGGTGCTTTGGTGCGCAATGTCGAAGCCGGTGCGCCTGCTGATAAGGCAGGTTTAGAGGCGGGAGATGTGATTCTTAGTTTCAATGACCGTGTGATTGATAAATCAACTGATTTGCCTCGTATTGTGGGTGATACGCGTCCTGGTACTAAGGCGCCGATTCAGGTGTGGCGCAAGGGCGCTCCAAAAGACTTGATGATCACGGTAGTTGATTTGGAACCTGCTGAAAAAGCTGCGGCTAAGAAATCAGATGCTGATGGAGCAAGCACCTCTAGCAATAGTTTAGGTATAGTAGCTGCAGATCTAAGCGATGCAAAACGTCGTGAGCTATCCCTTAAAGGTGGTGTAGAGATTCAAAGTTTGGGAGATGGTGCACTTGCTCGCGTTGGTGCTCGCGTCGGTGATGTGATTGTGCGAGTCGGGGATGTGGATATTACTAATTTGAAGCAGTTTGAGGCGACATTAAAAGCGATTCCCAAAAATAAATCAGTGGCTGTTTTCTTGCGTCGAAGTGATACAACCTTGGTTGTGCCAGTTAAGCCTGCGCCATAAGCTAAAAAACGGCAAAAATTAATAATTTATTAAGGTAGTTGGAAATGGGGGAGAAATCCCCCTATTCCGTCTACAATATACGAAAGAGGCGTCTTATTGCAGTGCAATATGGTGTTGCATTGTGGCAAGCCGTTTTAAGGAATTCATGGATCACATACGTAATTTTTCTATCATTGCCCATATCGACCACGGAAAGTCGACTTTGGCAGACCGAATCATCCAGCTTTGTGGCGGCCTTTCAGACCGCGAAATGGAAGCGCAAGTCCTTGATTCTATGGACATTGAGAAAGAGCGGGGCATTACGATTAAGGCCCAAACAGCTGCTCTGAACTACAAAGCACACGATGGCAAGATTTATAACCTCAATTTGATTGATACCCCAGGGCACGTCGACTTTTCAGATGAAGTCAGCCGCTCTTTATCTGCCTGTGAAGGTGCTTTACTGGTGGTGGATGCTAGCCAAGGGGTGGAAGCCCAAACGGTTGCCAATTGCTATACCGCGATTGAGTTAGGTGTTGAGGTGGTACCTGTTTTAAACAAGATTGATTTGCCTCAGGCGGATCCTGATCGCGCTAAGCAAGAAATTGAAGACGTGATTGGTATTGATGCGACTGATGCAGTAGCTTGTTCTGCAAAAACTGGCATGGGTGTTCAGGATGTTTTAGAAGACCTTATTAAAAAAGTGCCACCGCCAAAAGGCGATGCCAGTGCGCCATTGCAAGCATTGATTGTTGACTCATGGTTTGACAATTATGTGGGTGTGGTGATGTTGGTACGTGTGATTAACGGTACCTTAAAGCCCAAAGAAAAAGTTCTATTAATGGCTTCGGGTACACAGCACTTGGTTGAACATGTGGGTGTGTTCACACCTAAATCCATTGATCGCGCAGAGTTATCTGCTGGTCAAGTAGGTTTTGTGATTGCTGGTATTAAGGAACTAAAAGCCGCTAAAGTCGGTGACACGGTTACGCATGCTCCTGGCCAGCAAAATAAAACACCATCGAGTGAGCCATTGCCTGGTTTTAAAGAGGTGCAGCCACAGGTGTTTGCAGGTTTGTACCCTGTGGAGTCAAATCAGTATGACGCGTTGCGTGAATCTTTAGAAAAGCTAAAGCTCAATGATGCTGCTTTGATGTATGAGCCAGAGGTATCGCAAGCTTTAGGTTTTGGTTTCCGTTGTGGCTTCTTGGGTTTATTGCACATGGAGATTGTGCAAGAGCGCTTAGAGCGAGAATTCGATATGGAGCTAATTACAACGGCTCCAACGGTGGTTTATGAAGTTGAACTAAAAGATGGTTCTAAGATTGTGGTGGATAACCCATCGAAGATGCCAGACCCAAGCCGTATTGAAATGATTATGGAACCGATTGTGGTTGTGAATTTATTCATGCCGCAAGAGTATGTTGGTTCGGTGATTACTTTATGTACTGGTAAGCGTGGTATTCAGATGGATATGCAGTATGTGGGCCGACAAGTGAAGCTCACCTATGAAATGCCAATGGCTGAAATTGTTTTAGATTTCTTTGATCGTTTGAAATCAATTTCACGTGGCTATGCATCCATGGACTATGAGTTCAAAGAGTACCGAGCATCTGATGTGGTGAAAGTCGACATCTTGATCAATAGTGAAAAAGTGGATGCTTTATCCATCATTGTTCACCGTAGTAATAGCCAATACCGTGGCCGTGAAGTGGTGGCGAAGATGCGTGAAATTATTCCTCGCCAAATGTTTGATGTGGCCATTCAGGCCGCTATCGGTAGTGGCATTATTGCTCGTGAAAACGTTAAAGCTTTACGTAAAAACGTATTGGCTAAGTGTTACGGTGGCGATATCACACGTAAGAAAAAGCTTTTAGAGAAGCAAAAAGAAGGTAAACGCCGCATGAAGCAAGTAGGTAGTGTTGAGATTCCACAGGAAGCTTTCTTAGCTATTTTGCAAGTAGAGGACAAATAATGAATTTCGCTTTGATTCTTTTTATCTTATTTGTGGTGACAGGGGTTGCTTGGGTAGCGGATAAATTATTTTTCGCACCTAAAAGAAGGTTGGCAGGTATTGAGCGTATGCCGTTGTGGTTGGAATACACCGCTAGTTTTTTCCCAGTTATTTGCGCTGTTTTCTTCTTACGTTCTTTTTTATTTGAACCTTTTAAGATCCCATCAGGTTCGATGATTCCGACTTTGATGGTTGGCGATTTTATTTTGGTGAATAAATACACCTACGGCATTCGTTTACCAGTGATCAATAAGAAGATTGTTGAAGTGGGCTCACCAAAGCACGGTGATGTGGTTGTTTTCCGTTATCCACAAGATGAATCAGTTGACTATATTAAGCGTGTCGTTGGTTTACCTGGAGATGTGGTTTCTTATCAAGATAAACGCTTAACTATAAATGGCCAAGCTTTTGACTATCAAGCACAACCAGATTATCTCGATCCAGAGGGTATGAGCTACGCTAAGTTATACCGTGAGTTTTATCCAAAAGAATTGGGTGGGTATGAGCACAATATTCTGAATCATCCAGAGCGCTCAAGCGGTATTTATACACAAGATCGTTTCCCATTTTTTGAGAACTGTCATTACAGCTCTGCTGGTGTGACTTGTAAAGTGCCTCCTGGCTATTATTTTGTGATGGGGGATAACCGTGATAACTCTGCTGATTCAAGATATTGGGGTTTTGTTCCTGAAAAAAATCTGGTTGGTAAGGCGTTTTTTGTTTGGATGAATCTAGGTGATTTAAAACGCATTGGACGCTTTGAGTGAATAAGCCTACAAAATCAGAGATGACAACTAAGTTGTCTGTTGATATCAAGTTGCTTCAAGAGCGCTTGGGCTACACATTTCAAAAAACTGATTTACTACAGCAAGCATTAACGCATCGCAGTCATAGCAAAAAAAATAATGAGCGCTTAGAGTTTTTGGGCGATTCTGTCTTGAACTGCACCGTAGCTGAAATACTCTATGAGCGCTATAGCGATTTAGATGAGGGTGATTTATCCCGTGTGCGCGCTAATTTAGTTAAACAACAAGCTTTATATGAGATTGCTCAAGCCTTGCAGTTGTCTGATTGCTTGCGTTTAGGTGAGGGTGAGTTAAAGAGCGGTGGTTTCAAGCGACCATCGATCTTGGCTGATACGTTTGAAGCGATTGTTGGCGCGATTTTCTTGGATTCAGGTTTTGATGCCTCAAGAAAAGTATTGCGTAAATGGTATTCCCAAATTTTGGAGCATGTGGATCCTAGAACCTTGGGTAAGGACGACAAAACATTGTTGCAAGAGTACCTCCAAGGCCATCAATTGCCATTGCCTATTTATAACGTGGTGGCCACCACGGGAGTTGCTCATAACCAACAGTTTGAGGTGGAGTGCTCGATTCCAAGTTTGAATATCACCTTAAATGGTCAGGGTAGTTCACGTCGTTCCGCAGAACAATCTGCGGCTAAATTGGCATTAGAGGCTGCACATAAAGTAGTTTCTCAAACTGGTAGAAAACCTAAAAAGACAAAAGCTACGAAGAAAAAAGCATCAGTCGTCACACCTGCTAACCCGAGTGATGATCAATTGAATTTGAAGTTGAAATCAGCGGAATAAGGAAAGTATTGAATATGACATTTCGTTGCGGAACTGTTGCTCTAGTTGGTCGCCCTAACGTAGGTAAGTCGACTTTGCTCAATGCGTTGGTGGGGCAAAAGGTCAGTATTACGTCTCGTAAGGCGCAAACAACCCGCCACCGCATTTTGGGAGTGCAAACAACGGATACGGCACAATTTATTTTGGTCGATACGCCTGGCTTCCAAACCAAATACAGCAATGCGATGAATAAGATGATGAATCGCACGGTTAAAACAACCATGGCTGATGTCGATGTCATTTGTTTTGTCGTGGAGTCAGGTTATTGGAGTAAGGCAGATCAAGAGGTGTTAGAGCTGTTACCTAAAGATGTGCCAGTCGTATTGTTGGCTAATAAATTAGATGTATTTGCCTCTCGTGCTGATGCGCCAGATGATCGTGATCAGAAGTTATTCGCTTTCATGCGTGAAATGAGTGAGAAATTTAACTTCTCTGAAATCATCCCTATGACGGCAAAGAGTCAAGATGATGTGAAGCGTTTATTAACTTTCCTAGAGCCTTACTTGCCAGAGCAAGAAGCTATTTACGATTCTGAGATGTTGACTGATCGCAGTGAGAAATTTTTGGCTGCAGAGATTCTTCGTGAGAAAGTCTTCCGTTACACAGGTGATGAATTGCCTTACTCTAGCGCAGTGATCATTGAGCAATTTAAGATGGATGGCAAGATGCGTCGCATTGCTGCCACCATTTTGGTAGACCGAGAGAGTCATAAAGCCATGGTGATTGGTGAAAAAGGTGCCAAGCTAAAGCGTATTTCAACTGAGGCGCGTCAAGATATGGAAAAACTATTTGATGGCAAAGTTTTCCTAGAGACTTGGGTCAAGGTAAAGAGTGGTTGGGCCGATGATCGCGTTATTTTGCGTGAGCAAGGTCTGGAGTAAGACGTTTCATTATGGCGACCCGTGTTTCCGACGAGCCAGCCTTTGTGCTCCATAGCATTCCTTATAAAGAAACCAGTTTAATTTTGGATGTCTTTACGCGCTCTCATGGGCGCATGGCATTAATTGCTAAAGGTGCTAAAAGACCTCATTCTGTATTAAGACCTGTGCTGCAGCGCTTCCAACCTCTAGCGGTTTCTTGGAGTGGTAAGAGTGAGTTAAGAACCATGACCAAAGCCGAGTGGTTGGGTGGTGTACCGCCTTTGGTGGGGGATGCCCTGTTATGTGGTTTTTATTTAAATGAGCTACTAGTTAAATTCATTGCTAGAGAAGACTCTTATGAGGATCTCTATGATGAATATGCGGCAACTGTTCATCAGCTAGGCCAAGATCCTAAGGACTTAGAGCCTATTTTGCGTCCCTTTGAATTGGCATTACTCCGAGAGACTGGTTTTGCAGCCGCTTTAGATCGTTGTGCTGATACCAATGAATCTCCAGAAGAAGATGAGCACTACGTCTATCAGCCGGAGCGAGGTCTTCGTAAATTACAAGCGGATGATCCGGGTCACTGGCCAGTCATGACAGGTAAACATTTGAGTTTGATGAGTGTCAAAGATTACTCAGATCCTGAGACATTGAGCCAAAGTAAGATATTGATTCGATTCTTATTGGGTTTGCATTTGCAAGATCAAGCCATGACCACGCGTCAGATTCTGATTGATCTTAAAAAAATATAGGTTTGATTTTTTATGTCACTGCCATCACTACAGCCAAAACATATCATTGATCTAGGTATCAATATTGATCACGTAGCAACATTAAGAAACGCTCGAGGAACCAGCTACCCAGACCCCATCAAGGCTGCTGAGTTAGCTGAAGCTTATGGTGCCGATTTGATTACTTTGCATTTGCGTGAGGATCGTCGCCATATCAAAGATGATGATTTGATTCGTATGCGTCCTTTGATTAAAACGCGTATGAATTTGGAGTGTGCAGTCACAGAAGAGATGATTGAGATTGCCTGCCAAGTCAAACCTCATGACGTGTGTTTGGTCCCAGAAAAGCGCCAAGAGGTCACTACCGAAGGTGGTTTGGACGTGGTGGGGCACTTTGAGGTGATTAAAGCGGCAGTGACAAAGTTAATGCAGCACGGCATCACTGTTTCAATTTTTATTGACCCTGATGAGGCGCAAATCGCTAAAGCAAAAGAAACGGGCGCTCAGGTGGTTGAGTTGCATACAGGCCAGTATGCTGACACAGAAGGCTATGCACAGCAGCAAGAACTCAAGCGCATTCGACAAGCAGCGCAATATGGCAAAAGTATTGGATTAAAGGTCAATGCTGGTCATGGCTTGCATGAGGGTAATGTGACGCCGATTGCAGGTATTGTTGAAATTGCAGAATTGAATATTGGTCATGCGATTGTGGCAGAGGCCATCTTTAAAGGTTGGAAAGCTGCCATTCAAGATATGCGTGCATTAATGCTAGATGCTCGCCAACGAGCATTAACAAACTAATCCATCTAGAATGAACCGATGATTGCTGGCATAGGAACAGACATACTCAAAATAGATCGCTTAAAGGCGAGCTATGCGCGCACGCAAGGTCGATTGGCGCAAAGAATCCTCGGCCCAGATGAAATGAAAGTGTTTCAAGCCCGCTTAGCTCGTAATGAGTCTAGGGGGATGGCTTACTTAGCTACTCGCTTTGCTGCAAAAGAAGCTTTTTCTAAGGCGATTGGTTTGGGCATGAGAATGCCTATGAGTTGGCGAGCCATGCAGACCTTAAATGACCCAAGTGGCAAACCGGTGGTGAAGTGTTCTGGAAAATTGCAGGCATTTATGGAGGAGAGGAAGTTCTTTGCCCAGGTGACCATCAGTGATGAAGTAGACATGGCGATTGCCTTTGTGGTCGTCACCTATGGCACGCCTGTTGTGAGTGGTGTGATGAACCTAAAAGATATCGGACCTTAAGTGTTATCTGTGACAATAGATACAGACGCTAGATAACAAACGAAAACACTGAAAATACAAAAATGACTAAATTAAATAAACCAAAGAAGATGAAAAAAGAACATACATTTTTGGCTGGTCCGATTGTGTTGGATGTGGTGGGGAAGACCTTAACGAAAGAAGATGTTAAGCGTATTGCTAACCCTAAAACAGGTGGCGTGATTTTGTTTGGGCGTAATTACCAAGATAGAAAACAACTCACAGCGCTTACTCAAGAAATTAAAGCTGTCAGATCCGATGTCATGATCAGCATTGATCATGAAGGTGGGCGAGTGCAGCGTTGTAAAACTGATGGTTTTACACATTTGCCAGCGATGAGACGCTTGGGCGATATTTGGACCAATCACGGTAAGAAAGCGGATGCATCTCATGCAATTGCAGCGATGGATGCAGCGACAGCGATTGGTTTTGTCTTGGCTTCAGAGTTGAGAGCCTGCGGCGTTGATTTTAGTTTTACGCCAGTGCTTGATTTAGATTTTGGTAGGAGCGCGGTGATTGGTGACCGATCATTTCATCGTGACCCGCAAATTGCCTATGCTTTAGCTAAGAGCTTGAACCATGGACTTCTTTTAGGTGGAATGGCAAATTGCGGTAAGCATTTTCCAGGACATGGTTGGGCAGAAGCTGATTCGCATGTGGCAATTCCAGTCGATGAGCGCCCATTGAAGACTATTTTGAATGTTGATGCTAAGCCCTATGAATGGTTGGGGCTTGGCTTGGCTTCTGTGATGCCAGCTCACGTCATCTATCCTAAAGTTGATAAGAACCCGGCAGGATTTTCTAAGATTTGGTTGCAAGATATCTTGCGCAAACAGATGAAATTTACAGGTGTGATCTTTAGCGATGATTTATCGATGGAGGGAGCTTCTGTAGCCGGTAGTGTGGTGAAGGGTGCTGAGATGGCTTTAAAAGCCGGATGTGATCAAGTTTTAATCTGTAATCGCCCTGATTTAGCTGATGAACTACTCAAGCACCTTAAATACGATGAGCAATCATTTAAAACATCAAGAGCTAGATTGGAGAAGCTGATGCCAATTTCTCGTGCCATGTCATGGGAGGATCTCCAAGCTAGCCCTGATTATCAAAAGGCAAAACAGCAATTAAAGGCCAAGGGTTTAATTATTGGCTGATAGATTTTTATTAAAACTATTAATTGTTTTTTGAATGGTATGCAGATACTCCTTGGCATAAAAATTAATTTACCAATTAAAACAATAGCTTGAGATTTATTCAGGGTTACCAACAGGTGGCATGGCACCCAAGAGTAAAACTAAATTAGTTTTTAATATCTAAGTCACAAATTACCCCTAATATAACTAGCTTTACTAGGAGTTCTTCATGGATTTTCCTAGGGGGATGGATTAATATATCGTGGTTCGAATATGTTTGAAAAACATGGGTTTGCCGGCTATTTGGCGATGTTTTTCTATCATCATTTTTTGTGCTTTAAGGTTAATAAATTGCTAAAAAACAAATGCAACCAATTTAGAAAAGGCATCTTTGTCTACGCAATTTATTCTGCTGTAGGTTTTTTAAGTTTTTCTGCAAGCTTTGTTTTTGCAGCAGACCGTGATAAATCTACTGGTCATTCATCTCAAGCTGTTTCAAATTCTGCACCTTCAGGTGTTGCTGAGGAATTTGATTTAAAAAAACTTTGGGATGAAATGCGTTTGAATAATCCTCAATTAGTTCAAGCACGCGAATCTTATTTGGCTGCTAAGGCGATGGCTCCGCAAGCATCAGCTCTTAATAATCCACAAATTGGATTGCAGTGGAACAACATGGGGTTGAATTCTCCAGCAGCTCTAGGGCGTGCTCCTGCTGGTGCTTATACGCTGACGCAAGCATTTTCTTTCCCAGGAAAGAAAACCATGGCTGGGGATATTGCCGATAAGCAAGCTGAGGCGATCGTCGGTCAAAATGACACTTTGGCCTTGCAGTTAGCAAGCCAACTAGTTGCCGGCTACTACGGTACCTTAGCTGCTCAAAAACAATTAGTCTCTTTAAAAGAGGCGGTTCTTAGATTAGATCTCATCAAGAATATCGCTAAAGCAAGATATGCCAATAATGCTGCTGCGTACGTGGAGTATTTAAATGCTCAAGTAGCGCAAAGCTCTGCTGAGGCAGATCGCTTTGCTATGGAAAAGCAACTTCAGGTGTCTTTGAGTAATGTGAAGACACTCATTGGGCGAGATCCTAGAGGAAAAATTATACTAAAGGGTGACATCCATACGGACCGTATGGCAGTACCAACATTGCTTGAGTTGGAAGATTATGCTGAGAATAGTCATCCGATATTGCAAAGCTCACGCTTTCAGCTAGAAGCTGCTCAGAAAGCAGTCACTTTAGCCAAGATGGCATATTTACCAGACTTCCAAATTATCGCTACCTCTAATACCAATAATGCGCCTTTGAGTAGTGGTAGTTCTAGACTTAACTATAGCTTTGAGTTAGACGTGATTGTGCCGCTGTATTTCTTTACTAAAGAGCGTTACGGTGTCGAGCAGGCTGTTAGAAATCAGTATGCTACTCAAGCGGCGGATGTATCGGTTCGTCAGCAATTATTGTTGGCTGTGCAAACCAATTACGCTAATTATGAGCAGGCTAAAAGTCAGTATCAGTTTTTGTTAGATCGCCAATTGCCTGAGGCAGAGGCAGCTTATAAGCTGGCTTTAAATTCTTATGCAAATAACGGCACGGGATTTAATGATTTATTAACGGCGCAGTCTCAATTGAGAAGCTTGCAGGTTAGCCTAGCTGTGGCGCAAAGCAATTTACTTCAAGCTTATGCTGCCTTGTTGGCGGCATCAGGTAAAGAACCGATTTAAGGTGTGTATAAGATGATGAAAAAGATAATTCAAAGTTTATTGAATAAGTGCCAGCGGGTAACTGAGTTGACAACAGTTGTTGTAGCTCGTTGTTCTGCTTGGAACACGCCTCATACTCAAAAGGGACTGTTAGCGATTGCGGTATTGCTTGTTGGTGTGGGGATTGGCCGACTAACAATGGACACCAAGCCGTCAGCAGTAGTTAAAAAAGAGAAAAATGTTAATGTTGAAAAAAGTGGTGCAATTACTGTTTCTTTGCCGGGTATTCAGCTAGATGAGAATGTTTTTAAATTTGAGAAGGCTGAAATTAAGAAGGTTTCCCTAGAAATTAATGTCCCAGGCAAGCTAGCCTTTAATGCAGAAAAAACAAAAGTGATTGCTGCTCGTGTTGCTGGACGCATCGAAAAAGTATTTACTTTTGATGGTGCGATGGTGAAAGCTGGTCAGCCTGTTGCCGAATACTATAGCCCTGACTTTATCTCTGCTCAGCAAGAACTATTGTTATCTCATCAGACATTGAAGTTGTTCAATTCCGGCACATACAAAGATCTTGTTGAGGATGCTAAAAATACGGTAGATGCTTCAGCTAATCGATTGAGAATGTTAGGTGCGGCAGATGAAGAGATTGAGCAATTGAAGAATGGTCATGCGCCACGTTCAAACATGATGATTCGTGCACCTCTGTCAGGTATGGTGATTAAGCGCAATCAAGAACCAGGTTCATATATGAATGTAGGTGATGTTCTGGCAACTATTGCAGATCCAAAGGCATTGTGGTTTTTAGGTAATGTGTTTGAGCAAGATATCCCGAAGATTTCTAAAGGACAGGTCTTAAAGTTGAGATCAGAAGCTTATCCAGATAAAGAATTTGAGGCGGTAGCTAATTTTGTATCACCAGCCATTGATCCTGTGACGCATGCATTGGTGATACGCTGTGATGTCAATAATCGTGAAGGCTTGTTGCGTCCAGAAATGTTTGTTAATGCGAAATTGCAAGTATCAAAAGTGGATGCGATCGTGGTTCCTGATACAGCTGTTATTAAGCTTAGAAATGCAAAGTATGTGATTGTTAGAGCGGGAAAAGATGCTTATAGAAAAGTTCCTGTTAATGGATTTGATATGGGTGAGAAACAATTTGCTATTACAGAAGGTCTTTCTGCAGATACAGAAGTTCTTGTGGTGGGCGCATCGCTCATGAATGCCCGTTTTTCTAGCCAGGAGGAGTAATTGAGCTTTTCCACTGCGATGATTAGAGGCGTACTTAATAAGCGCCTAGTGATTGTTTTATTGGCTTTAGGTTTAGTTGTTGGTGGTGTCTTTAGTTTTTTGCAATTGCCACTGCAAGCTTATCCAGGCGTTGCTCCATTAACAGTTCAAGCAATTAGTCAGTGGCCTGGGCGAAGTACTTCAGAAGTTGAGCAGCAGGTAACGATTCCTGTTGAAAATGCTTTAGCGGGTATCCCTGGTGTTCAAGCCTTCCGCTCAGTTTCTTTATTTGGTTTGTCAGTGGTCACCGTTAAATTCAAAGATGGTGAAGATTCATTTAAAGCTAGAACCATCATTTCTAGCTATTTGGCAAATTTAACTTTGCCGCCAGGCGTTAGTACTAATCTAAGCCCTGATTCAGATGCGACTGGAGAAATTATGCGTTATCGCTTATCTAGCGATTCTGCATCTCTGACTACCCTTAAGTCTTTTCAAGACTACGAAGTTTATAAAGAGTTAAAGCACGTTCAGGGTTTATCGGATATCTCTTCTTTTGGTGGAAAGATTCGTCAATATCAAGTCATTATTCGCCCACAAAGTTTGCAGGCTAAGGGCGTGACGGTTGCTCAATTGGTAGCGGCAATGACCAATGCCAATGCTAATACGGGCGGAGGCTTGTTGCCAGCTGGGGAGCAAGAGTTCGTCGTGCGCGGCGTGGGATTGTTGCAGTCGATTGAAGATATTAAAAAGATTGTTGTTGCTACCAATAATGGCGTGGCTATTAGGGTAGGGGATGTCGCAGAGGTGCAGACTGGTTTTGCACCACGCTTGGGGACTTTCCAATATAACGATGAAGATGATGCGGTCGAGGGAATTGTTTTATTGAGACGAGGTGAAAACGCCTCTGAAATATTAGCAAGAGTCAGGCACAAAGTTAACGAGATTAATAACCACGTCTTGCCGCTTGGTATAAAAGTTGAGCCATTTTATGACCGTCAGGTGTTGCTTGATCTGACGATGTCAACGGTGAAGCACACGCTTTTCTTTGGTATTTCATTAGTCCTTATTGTTCTATACATATTTTTGGGTAACTTCAGAGCCGCCGCGGTGGTAGCTGCTGTGATTCCATTGGCTTTATGTTTTTCATTCATTCAAATGAATTACTTCAATGTGCCAGCTAATTTGATCTCATTGGGGGCTATTGACTTCGGTGTGATTGTCGATGCGGCGGTGATTGTGATGGAAAACGTCATGAGGCACTTGGAGGATCGCTCGAAGCGCTTGAATCAGGGCATTATTTTGGCAACTAGTGAAGTTCAACGTGCCATGATTTTCTCGACAGGGATCATCATCACGGCCTACTCTCCATTGTTCTTCATGGGTGGTGTAGAAGGAATTATTTTCAAGCCGATGGCCTTTACGATGGGGTTTGCATTATTAGCCTCGATCATCTTGAGTCTGACATTTGTGCCGGCAATGATCTCTTATATTTTTGGAGAAACCGTTGCACATCACCCACCCGTATTTATTCAGAAAATATTAGATAGCTATAAACCAGCTTTAACTTGGTTGATTAACCGCCCTAAACAAGTATTGATCACGTCAGTGAGTATTCTTGTTTTGACGCTAGCTAGTGCGACTCAGTTAGGTACAGAGTTTTTGCCAACGCTTGAAGAAAATAACTTATGGGTCCGCGTCACCTTACCTAACACGGTTGATTTAGATTACTCCCTAAAAATTGCTAATCATTTGCGTCAGATTTTTAGAAGTCAGCCTGAGGTTAAAACAGTGACGGCTCAAATTGGTCGTCCTGATGATGGTACTGACTCAACAGGTGTTTTCAATCAAGAATATGGCTTGTACTTTAAGAGTCCTGAGGAAATGCCCAAAGGTGCTAATAAAGAACGATTGGTCAAGGCCTTAGAAGAGCAATTGAGTCATATACCTGGTTTGGAATACAACTTTTCACAATACATTCAAGACAACGTGAATGAGGCCTTATCCGGCGTTAAAGGTGAGAACTCGGTGAAGTTGTATGGTAATGATTTAAATATCTTAGATGACAAAGCCAATGAGATTCTTAAGCAGTTGAAACTAACGGACGGTCTAGTTGATGAGGGAATCTTTAAAGAATTAGGTCAGCCCACTTTAAATATTGAAATTGACCGTGATAAATGCGCAAGATACGGAGTCAATGTTTCTGATATTCAAAATATTGTGACTTATGCCATCGGTGGCAGTCCTGTTACAAACATTTTAGAAAATGAAAAAACATTTGGTTTGTCATTGAGATTGAAAGAAAGCAGCAGAGATAACGTTAAAGATATTCGTAGTTTATTGGTGGATGCGCCAGACGGAAGTCGTATTCCATTAAGTATGTTGGCAACGGTTGAAGTTAGCGATGGTCCTTTCTTTATTTATCGAGAGTCGGGTAAACGTTACATTGCTATTAAATTTGGCGTACGTGGCAGAGACTTAGGTAGCGCTGTAGCAGATGCTCAAGCGAGAGTGGAGGCGAATGTCACCTTGCCCCCTAACTATATGATTAGTTGGGAAGGGCAGTTTAATCAGATGAAAGTGGCTCAAAGAAAGCTCATGCTCATTGTGCCTTTAACTTTGTTGGCGATATTCTTGTTGCTTTATAGTGCGTTTGGTAATTTCCGAGATGCGATTGTGGTGTTGCTGAACGTGCCTTTTGCTGCCATTGGTGGTATTTGGGCGCTTCATTTGGCAGGAGAGACTTTAAGTATCTCGGCATTTATTGGCTTCTTATCTCTATTTGGCATTGCCATTCAAGATGGTGTGATCTTGATTTCTTATATCAACAAGTTATCGACTCAAGATAACTATTCGATTAAAGAAACCATTGTGGAAGGTGCCTCGTTGCGTCTGCGCCCTGTATTAATGACGGCGCTTTTAGCTGGTTTAGGTTTATTCCCAGCCGCTTTATCTCATAGCATTGGTTCAGAAGCGCAGCGACCTTTAGCTCTGGTGATTGTGGGCGGTATGGTGACAACGACTGTATTAACGCTATTGGTGTTGCCAGTGATTTACGCTTGGTTAAGGGCGAGAAAAACACCGCCGTCCTACCATGTGGATGAAATCGACGAGCAAGAAGCTTAATTTATTTAACGCTCTGTCATTGCGCGAATAATGATAGGGGTTCTTTGTACTAATTAGTACTATAATAAGGAGCCCCTTCATAACAAAGTCAAAAATCATTTAAAGGTTGATGCCGTGGACTTTCTATCATCATTAAAAGAACTTGTTAGAGCAACCCAAGCTTTTGAGCACTACTCATCAGCACATGTGCGCTCGATGGGTTTGACGGTGACTCAATTTGATGTGTTGGCTACCTTGGGTAATCAGCCTCCTATGACTTGTAAAGAGTTAGGTGAAAAGACCTTGGTCACCAAAGGAACATTGACGGGTGTTTTGGATCGCTTAGAGGCCAAACAATTAATTACTCGCGTCATCAATACTGAAGATGCTAGAAGTCAAAAAATTGGCCTAACCAATAAAGGGCAAAAGTTATTTGAAAAGGTTTTCCCGGAGCATGTGAAATATTTGGGGGAGATCTTTCATCAACTAAGTCCTAAGGATTTAGCCCAGATGAATCATTCTTTAAAGGTGCTTCGCGAAACCTTTGAGAAGCATTCTGCAGCTTCATAATTTATTCATCATTCCACTTCATTGCTACTAAAGGAATCTATATGACAACAGCATTAAATAAAGCAGCTTTAGACCAAATTTTTTATGAGGCACATAGTGCCCATGCTTTTAAGAAAAGCGAATTGAGCGATGCTCAAATTAAAGAAATTTATGACCTATTTAAATGGGCTCCTACAGCCTTTAATGGACAGCCAGCACGTTTAGTTGTCGTGCGTAGCGCAGAAGCCAAAGCTAAGTTGTTGCCAACATTAATGCCTGGTAATGTACCTCAAGTAGAAAGTGCTGCAGTCACAGTGATTGTGGCTTACGACACACAATTTTTTAACCACTTGCCTGTTCAGTTCCCTGTCTACGATGCCAAGCCTATTTTTGAAGGCAATCCTGTGGCAGCGGAGCAAACTGCTTTCCGTAATAGCTCAATGCAAGGGGCTTATTTAATTACCGCTGTGCGCGCCTTAGGTTTGGATTGTGGTGCGATGTCTGGTTTTGATGCAGCTGCTTTAAATGCAGCGTTTTTCCCTGATGGCCAATACAAGGCTAATTTCTTATTGAATATTGGTGTGGCTGATCCAGTTGGCGTTTACCCACGTAATCCACGCTTGAACTTTGAAGACGCTGTAACCATTCTTTAATTCATGAGCGTTCCTTATTCCATTCTTGATTTATCTCCAATTCCTGAGGGGATGACGGCCTCGGATGCGTTAGCGCACTCTCGTGATTTAGCGCAGCATGCTGAAGCTTGGGGATATACCCGCTACTGGTTAGCAGAACATCACAATATGACCGGCAATGCCAGCGCTGCCACAGCTGTTGTGATTGGTCATGTGGCTGCTGGAACCAAAACTATCCGTGTTGGCGCAGGTGGCATCATGTTGCCTAATCACGCACCTTTAGTGATTGCTGAACAGTTTGGTACTTTGGAAGCTTTATTCCCTGGGCGCATTGATTTAGGGCTTGGTAGAGCACCCGGTACAGATCAAATGACCGCTAGAGCATTGCGACGCGACTTGATGGGCAGCGATGATGGTTTTGCTGAGGATGTGCAAGAGCTGCAGTATTACTTTGAAGATTTACATCCTAACCAGGCTGTTAAAGCAATTCCGGGACTTGGACTACATGTTCCTCTTTGGATTTTAGGATCTAGCTTATACGGTGCTCAATTGGCAGCTCATTTAGGCTTGCCTTATGCCTTTGCCTCTCATTTTGCGCCAGATTATTTGCTTGATGCCTTGGCAACTTACAGACAGCTATTTAAGCCATCTGCGCAGTCACAAAAGCCACATGCCATGGTGGGTGTGAATGTGATTGCTGCTGATACGGATGAACAAGCGCAGTATTTGTTCACGAGTTTGCAGCAAAATTTTGTGCGTATGCGGCGCAATACAAGAGGGCAGTTACCTGCACCTATCGATGATATTGAAGAGTTTTGGTTGCCTCACGAAAAAGCTTCAGTAACTCAGTCTTTAGCTTACTCGGTGGTGGGATCTTTAGAAACGGTGAAGGCAGGATTAAAAGATATCTTGGCAAGAACGCAAGCTGATGAGTTGATTTTGGCAGGCCAGATCCACAATCATCAAAAGCGTTTGCGATCTTTTGAGTTGGCAGCCGAGGCCTTGAAATCCCTATAGATTAAGCAAGGCGAACTTTGGCCATCAGTGTTTCTGGTGTGCCATGTTGATCTAGCGTCGATAAACGAAGGGCTTCAGATTCAAAGCTAGTTATGCCAGAGGGGAGTTGTCTGCGGTCTAGTGAAATGACATAGGTCCAGACTAGCGCGCGATCTTTTTTCTTAAAAACGTCGACTATTTTCTTCATAAGTTTGTCAGTATTTAACTTGGAAGCAGTTTACTCTGACTACTATATTTAGTTATAGGTGTTTACTATTACCCTAGCTGTTGTATTTCTTACAAAAAACAGATGAAGTTAATAGGGTGCTAAAAGAGTCGCATTTATCCTATTGATTTTTAGAGTAAAAAATATGACTTGATGATGGCCTTTGGGATTGACCCATTAGCCATGTTTTTTTAATTTAATCGTGCCATCAAAGATAAATGTGGCTTTTTCGTCATCAATATTTTTATAGATGGCTTCCCACGTTTTTTCTGTTTCTTTGACTACTTTGACTAAAGTGTAAGAAGGGGTGCTTGGAAACAGCGGTTGATCCGTGTAATGAAATAAAAACCCATACATATACTCGACATATAAATGTTTGGGAGGTGTTTTATGGCTCATGATAGTTATCCACAGAAAATGTTTATAACTCCTACTGAAACAATCATAAACCCACTTAATCCAATAGGCTAGGTTGTTTGCTTAAAAAGTGAGCAGTTTGGAAAATGGGATGCAAGGGCTGCATACGCTATTGATTTCATCTCAATAGATATGAAAAAACCACCTCTTTGAGGTGGTTTTTCTACAAGCTAAACAGCTAGGCTTGATTAGTTAGCGCGGCTACGGTATTCGCCAGTGCGTGTATCGATTTCGATCTTGTCGCCTTCAGTACAGAACAAAGGAACTTGTAGCTCGTAACCTGTAGCAATCTTAGCGTTCTTTAGCACACGGCCTGAGCTAGTGTCACCCTTAACAGCAGGTTCTGTGTAAGTAATTTCGCGCACAACGATTGTTGGCAACTCCACTGAAAGTGCTTTACCTTCGTAGAAAACTACTTCAACAGGCATACCATCTTCTAAGTAGTGAAGAGCGTCACCCATGTTGTCTTTTTCAACTTCATACTGGTTGTATTCAGTATCCATGAATGCATACATTGGATCAGCAAAGTAAGAATAAGTACATTCTTTACGTTCTAAGATCACAACTTCAAATTTATCGTCAGCTTTGAAAATGCCTTCGTTAGGCGCTTCAGTGATGAGGTTTTTAAACTTCATCTTCACAACTGCGGCATTACGGCCTGAACGGCTGTATTCAGTTTTTTGGATTACCAATGGCTGACCATTGAGCATAACAACGTTACCTACGCGGAGTTCTTGAGCAATTTTCATCGCGATATTTCCTGAGATTTCACAAAGTCTATTATTTTACCCTCTAATGGCCCCAAAGCTCTTAACTTCTTGGCCCAGCCTTCAGAATGAGCCGTCCAGACCTCTAAATAAGGCCACCAGGTTTCTGGGGAAGCCCATTTCATGGCTGGAATGCTAACCGTGCTTAATTCGCTAGAAGCGCCTTGAAAGTAGAGCTTTAGAAAGGCTTCCAGCTTGATTTCATGGGCCAAATCTTCCTGGGGATAGATATCCCATAAGAAAGGTTTCCCTGCCCACTGTGCACGAACAAAAGAATCTTCCCCGCGAACTAGGTTGAAGTCGCAGTGAGCAACTAGCCAGTCGTAATCTTCTTGGGGGGTGAACGGTAATTGGATTAAGCGCAGCTGTTTGAACGGGAGATCAAAGAAGCTACTAGAAATAGCTTGATTGGCGCAGATCAATACATCGACCATATCTCCATTTCTGTTAGCGGCCTCATCTAAAGATAGGAGCCATTTTTCTAGAGGAGCATGACGATAGTTAAAAATGGAAATCTTTTTTGAGTCAGGGCGGCAGAGTTTCCAGCTAGATGCCAAACTTTTAGGAATATCAGGGTGACTGGTCACCGTATCCCAGTCTCCCAATGTCACGCCACCTGTTTTTGGGGTCAATCCAGGGAAGTAGAAATGCTTCTTTAAACCATTATTTTGCGGAGATGGTAGTAAATGCATCTCATCAGCCCATGACTCGGCAGTGAGATATTCTAAGTTAATCCATATCGGCTGTTTAGGAGCTGCTTTCATGGCATTCACATACGCATCTGGAAGCGTGCAGGCAAATGCTTCAATGACCACATCACCTACAGAGTTCACTGTGCTAGCGCTACCCCAGGGCAAGACCTCGATGCCGAGTGTGGCGCCATAGCGTGTGGCATCACCATGAGCGATTTGGTCTAATACATTTAAATCATCGCAAAATAAACGAATGCGGATATCATCACCATGTACAGACATCTGAGACAAACTTCTGGCAAGGCGCCAACAAACACCGGCGTCGCCATAGTTATCTACGATTTGACAGAAAATATCCCAACGCATGTCGAATAACGCCTTAGCAATCCTTATGGATGATGTAAAAAAACTACCTGGTTTACCAGGGGTTTATCGCTTCTTTGATGAAGCAGGGCAAATCTTATATGTTGGCAAAGCTAAAGATCTTAAAAAACGAGTTACCAGTTATTTTCAGCGCAATTTAAGTTCACCCCGTATCGAGCGTATGGTGAGCAGGATTCACACCTTGCAAACCACGGTCACTAGAACTGAGACTGAAGCATTATTGCTGGAAAACAACCTCATCAAAGAGTTATTGCCACCATTTAACATTCTCTTTAGAGATGATAAGTCATATCCGTACGTGATGATTTCTGGACATGACTATCCACGTTTGGCTTATTACCGTGGACGTGTCGAGAAACGCCACCAATACTATGGGCCATTCCCGAACTCTTGGGCAGTTAAAAACAGTATTCAAATATTGCAAAAAGTATTTCAAATTAGAACTTGTGAAGATACTGTTTTTAAAAATAGAAGTAGACCCTGTTTATTGCATCAGATTCACCGCTGTAGTGGTCCATGTGTAGGACTGATTAGCGAAAAAGATTATGCGGCGGATGTTAATAAGGCGATTCGTTTTCTAGAAGGCGATCATGCCAGTGTGATGGCCGATCTAGAAAAAGCCATGTTGCTTCATAGTGATCAAATGGAGTTTGAGCAGGCAGCGGCCATGCGCGATCGCATTGCTGACCTATCGAATATTCTGCAGCAACAATCGATGGATACCGTTGCTGATGGTGAGGGTGATGTTGATATTTTGGCTATAGCCATGAAGGGTGGTTTGGCTTGCGTTAATTTAGCGATGGTACGCGGCGGGCGCCACCTAGGTGATAAGGCCTATTTCCCGAAAATGGGTCGATTTAAAGAGGATGTCATGCCTGATGCCAATGAGGTCATGCAGGCATTTATTGCTCAACATTACTTAAGTGATGATGCGGAGTCCTTGCGATTGATTCCTAAGGTCATGGTGATACAGGACTTTAAAGATAGCCCTGAGAATGAAGAACTACAGTTGCTCTTAAATGAAAAGGCTAGCAACGATAAGTCTAGAAAAGTGCAAATCTTGAAGCAGCCACAGGGCCAAAGAAAACATTGGCTATCCATGGCGCAAAGTAACGCTGAGTTGGCATTAACTAAACGTTTAACTGAATCTGGTGGGCAAGAGGCGAGAACTAGGTCGCTCATTGAGACCTTAGGCTTAGATATAGAAAACGCTGAAGATCTCCGCGTGGAATGTTTTGATATTAGCCATACTTCTGGAGAGGCCACGCAAGCATCTTGCGTGGTGTATCAGAAACATGACATGCAAACAGCGGAGTATCGACGTTTCAATATCAATGACATCATTCCTGGTGATGACTACGCAGCGATGAGACAAGTATTGCATCGCCGGTATGCCAATTTTCAGGAGTTGCCACCTGACAAGCAGCCACACATTGTTTTAGTTGATGGTGGGCGTGGGCAGGTGGAGATGGCTAAGCAAGTTTTTGATGAGTTAGGTTTGGATCTCTCATTGATTGTGGGTATTGCTAAAGGAGAGGGGCGCAAGGTTGGTCTAGAAACGCTCATTTTTGCTGATCAGCGAGAGCCCTTGGTGTTGGGTTTGGAAAGCCCAGCTTTACTCCTTACCGCACAAATCCGCGATGAGGCTCATCGTTTTGCTATTACTGGGATGAGAGCCAAAAGACAAAAGGCTAGAAATGTATCTCGCCTAGAAGAAATTGAGGGTATTGGTGCTAAAAGACGTCAAAAACTCTTAGTTAGATTTGGTGGTCTCAGAGGCGTGACTAGTGCCACGATTGAAGAGTTGCAACAAGTGGAAGGCATCTCAAAAGCTTTAGCTGAGCAAATATATAAGCAGTTACATTAAAAATTCCTTTATCCTTTGCACATGCCTTTTAATTTGCCTATTTTTCTCACTTGGTTGCGAGTAGCCACGATTCCATTGGTGGTGGGCATTTTCTATTTGCCTGATACGTTTTTAACATTTCCTGAGAAAAATCTTTGGGCAACCATCTTTTTTATTGGCGCTGCTGTTACTGATTGGCTAGATGGTTACTTGGCACGCAAATGGGGGCAGGTTTCAGCGTTTGGCGCATTTTTAGATCCGGTAGCTGATAAATTAATGGTGGCTGCGGCGCTATTGGTATTACTTAACTTTGATCGTGTTGAAGCTTGGGTGGCCTTAGTGATTATTGGTCGTGAGATCACGATCTCTGCTTTAAGAGAGTGGATGGCGCAGATTGGCGCATCAAGAAGTGTAGCGGTTCATTTCGTTGGTAAGTTAAAAACGGCTGCGCAAATGGTCGCGATTCCTTTCTTGCTTTATGACAATACGCTTTTTGACTTATTCCATACATCAACTATTGGTCGTCCATTGATTTGGATTGCGGCTGTTTTAACCGTTTGGTCGATGTTCTATTATCTGCAAAAAGCTTGGCCTTTAATTAAGGCAAAGACTGATTTATAAGCCAAAAAAGCCAAAAATCCATTTAAAACAGATACCTAGGGATTGATAGGTTACTGTCTGATTTATTCGGGTGTTTGACAAACAAGAAAAATATGTTAAAGTATCGGTCTTGTTGTTATGCGGGATTAGCTCAGTTGGTAGAGCGATACCTTGCCAAGGTATAGGTCGAGAGTTCGAGCCTCTTATCCCGCTCCAAATTACGAGGGAAGCTTAAACAGCTTCCCTTTTTAATTCCTCCCTGGCGGGATGGCAGAGTGGTTATGCAGCGGCCTGCAAAGCCGTGTACCCCAGTTCGATTCTGGGTTCCGCCTCCACTAAATTATTGATTTTTAATATAAAAGTGATTCTGTTTAGAGTCAGTGATTAGTCACGCTTACTCATGGCATCATTGGCGACTCATGGAGACTTGTGGAGTTAAATGGGAGATGTCGGTTTTCCCGACATCTATAGGGTTTAGATTAACCAGGTTTTCCATCAAATCTTGGGGAAACGAGATAGGGAATATATTTGTATGTGTACAACGCAAATGCCAATACCCAGGTTGTTCCTGCCAAAGTTAATAGTTGAATCATGGCATCATTTATCAAATGAGATAGTAGCCAAAGTAGTGTAGTTGCCTGTACCAAAGCATAAGCTGAAATTTCAATTTTTCCTGCTTTTAATTCTCTACCAGTGTGACCTAATGCAGTTCTGGTAATCATGCCAATAATCAGCCCACCTGTAAGGCCAATACCAAATGCGTGAATAGCTGGGTAGATCGATATTAAACCTAAGCTATGAATGCCAAGAAGAATAAATCCAACAAATATCCAAGAGTAAGAAGCGTGAAGTATCCAGAGGATTGGTTTATGTCTTGTAGCAAAAGGATTCCATCCAATCAGTAAACGTAATTGCAATATAGCGGCAATGAGACAAAGGGCACTCGATAAATATCCTGACTCAAACATTAATTGGGTGATTAAGGCTACGATGCTGCTTATTAAAGTTACTCTGGCTAGCAAAGGAGAGCGATATTGTTTTAAGCCTAATAAGGCATTAGCCGTGAAGCTTGGGATAACTCTGCCACCAATAATAAATTCAATCACCAAGATTAGATAAAGCGATGCGATCAGAATGCTATTAGGGTCAAATGAAATACGATTAAAAATAGCTAAATAAAAGAAAATATTTAAATTGGCTAATAAGGTAAGAACTAGTGGGAGAAATAAATTTCTATATTGCTTCTTATCTAAAATTAATTTAGCAGTGATGATGGCAATAGCTGGTAAAAATAATATTTCCGCAACAATAAAAATACTTGAGAAGATCACACCAATTTTCCCAATTAACCAAAGAGCAGTTAAGCCGCCTAAGGTATAGTCACGAGGTGTATCAAGGCCTGTCCAGGCTTTAACTGCTGTGAGAGCAAAGCCACAGATAACAGTTGTAGCAAACCCAAAAATCATTTCATGAGCATGCCATTGCATGCTGGAAATGTCTTCATTAAACCTGCTAGGGATGCCGTTTAGTTCAAGCACCCATTGCACAATGACCCATATACTCCATAAGGCAGCTAAGAGATAAAAAGGGCGAAATCCTAGTTCAAATAAAGCAATCTTTTTTACGCTCATGTGTTTTTAGGTTCTTGTAGAGGAATCAAGGTCAATTTCTGATGAGATAGCTTTCTTTCTAAGCTATCAATTAATAAGGCAAAAGGAATCTTTTTATTGTCATAGGCAAATGAAATAGATTCAGATTCTAGAGATATCCTGATACTCTTCTTATCAATACCTCTGATGGATTCTGCTAATTGGGTGATTTTTTCAAGATTTTTTTTATCTTTAACCAGAGGACCATCAAAACTAAAAAATGCCATTTCCAGACCAGATTTTTTAGCTTGCGTGATTACCTGGTAGTCATAAACTGCCGCAATCTTATCCTCCACGCAGTGACCGCATGCTAGGGCTTGCTGGGTGAAGAATATGGCGGCTAAGGCCGCCATGATTCTTTGGGCCATCATGGATTAATGACCTCCGTCTGAATGTAGTTTGTTAGCGGGTTGTGAGTCAGCCCAGTGGAAATATTTAAGGTATTGACTTACTTCAGCATCACTTAAGTTCTGGTTAGGCATAGGAATGCCACCGTATTCTTTAAGCATGGCTTTAGCTGTGGCATCTGATTTAAGCATTTTCTCAGGATTTTTCAACCATTTAGTTATCCATTCATCACTACGTCTTTTGGTGAGGTCATATAAATCAGGCCCTAACTTTTTACCTTGACCAATTGAATGACAGGCTAAACATTTGCTTTCGAAGTTTTGTTTGCCAAGTACAGCACTTGGATCTGTTGGGGTGCTAGTGGCGGGCATGTTGTGATGTTCTAGATCTTGTTTAGGCATTGGCTCATTAGAAGCGCTAACTAAACCAATAGCTCCTTGTGAGGCATTGGCAAAATGGTGATCCACCATAATGTATTTGCCTTCTTCTGGAATCAAAAACTCAACAATTGCTGAATTAGATGAACCAAGCAAAACAGTTTGCATGCCACGGAATTGGTTATCAGGATTGCCTTCAAACCATACGCGATCAAAAATTGTACCTACTACGTGGAAGCTAGAGGTGCGGCTGGGCCCTACATTTAGTACAAATAAACGGACTCTTTCTTTTGGTTTAGCGGGCAATGGATTTTTAACCATGCCGTTATGGTAGCCATTGAAAACGGTATAGCTAGGCATCGCTTTCTTCAGATTCTCGTTATCTAATACATAGAAAGGTTGGCCATCAATCTTTCTTTTTTCGGGATCAGGTTTTACATAAAATTCACTCTGAATCACCATGTATTCACGGTCAGCTTTAGTTGGGTAACCTTCTTTAGGTTCGACAATCACAGCACCATACATGCCAGACGCAATATGCTCCAAAATCATCGGTGTACCGCAGTGGTACATAAAGACGCCTGGGTAATTAACCGTAAATTCAAATTCGATAGTTTGACCCGGAGCTACTGATTTGTATTTATCTTGTGGTGAAACCATGGCCGCATGAAAATCCATGGAGTGCATCATAGGTGCCGCTGTCAATTGAACACCTGGCATCGTTTCATCACTACGATTAGTCATGACAAATTTGATACGATCTCCAACTTTGGCTCGAACGGTTGGGCCCGGTACAGTATTCCCAAAAGTCCATGCACCAAATTTCACGCCAGGTGCTATTTCAATAATTTTATGGGTGGTATCTAGTCTGACGGTTTTAATAGGATTCGGATCTAGGGGCTTTAGTTCGGCTCCAAAGTTTAAAGATGCGCCTTCGGCATAGGCGCCTTGATGGCGCTCAGAGGTAACTTTAGCTGGTTTAGGACTGAGGTCCATTTTTTGTGGATCGTAATCTGTATTTGCCAAAGCAAAGCTACAGGCTAATAAAGCACTGATTGTGAAAATTCTTCTTTTCATGACTACCTCCTTAAGATGATCATAAGATAACTCTTATATATATCTTTTAATTTGATTTGCATCAAATAAGGTAACTTTTGAATATATCTTTATCTACCCAAAACTAGATTTATAAGAAAATAAGGGCATAAATAGATAAGAAGGATGTCCATGCGTTTAACTGCTATGACAGATTTTTCATTACGACTGCTGATGTATGTTGCTCAGCAAGATGATGATCAGCTTTGCACAATTGCTGAAATTGCTGGGGTGTATGGATTGTCAGAGGCTCATCTGATGAAAATCACTAATCATTTGTCACGAGTAGGTTGGATTGAAACTGTCCGAGGTAAGGGTGGCGGCATCCGCTTAGCCAAACCCGCAGAAAAAATTAAGCTGGGTGACGTGGTTAGAACTGTTGAGAATGATTTTGCTTTGGTTGAATGTTTCTCATCTGGGAATAATTGCGTTTTAGATAGCCATTGCAAATTAGCTTCTGTGCTAGGTCAAGCACTGAGCCAATTTATGATGCATCTTGACCAGCACACATTGGCTGATATTTTGCCGGTTAAGAAAGTGCTTTTGCAGATTTAGAATGGCTTTTTAGTTGCCATAAGAATAATTATTACAACAGCTGACAAAGCAATACTTAGGAATCCAATACGGCGATAAAAAGCTTGATGATTTCGTAAAGCCAAAATGCCTGCCAATATGTAAATAATTAATGCCCCCATCTTTAACCAGAACCAATATTGGTTAAGTGGTTGGCAATTTAAATAAATAATTTGTGTGATGCCTGTGATCGTTAAAAGACTATCAATCCCGATGGTTAGTCTTTTTAATTGAATGAATTGATTTTTTTTCGGAAAAAATAAAGCTCTAATTGCACGAAATAGAAATAAACAAATACTGGTGCTCGCCAATAAGATGTGCAGAAATAGAATGGATTGAAATGAAATCATGTCAATAACATGATACGAAATTTTTTGGATTTCCAGATATTCCAGATAAGACTGGCTATAAATAAATTTAGAGATCCAAAGATCTTCACTAGACTCCAAGTTTGAGCCTGTAAAAATGGCAGTAAACCTAAGAGTACCTAAGTTAATGGCTGCTAGACCCACTCTAAGTTGTACGTTGTAAGATTTTGCTGTATCGGTATTTTTGAAAATACATGATTACTTGATAACTGCCGTTAGAGAATTCGAAATTAAGCTTAGAAATACACTTTGATATATATCAAGGTTGTTTTGAAAGCTAAAGTTATAGTGCTCAATTAATTTAAGCCTAATCATTTCTATGACCTTTTCATCTGCTAATACCGACCAACCAATTCCTGCAGGTATGCCAATTCCAAATAGGAAGCTGATTAGGGCTTGGTTAATTCCTCTGTCATCACGAGAGCTCGTAAAACCTGTTTTACTGATTTTTCTAGATGCAATTTTGTTTAGCTTGGGAGTTATTGCAACAGTTTATTTTCAAAATATTCTGATCAAATTTTTATTTGCGATATTCACCGGGTTTGTAATAGGTAGAATATTTATTCTTGGCCATGATGCTTGCCACCAGAGCCTTACTCCATATAGAAATTTAAATAAAATTTTAGGAAGGATTGCTTTTTTACCTTCATTAACGCCCTATAGTTTGTGGGAAGTGGGGCATAACATCATCCATCATGGACAAACTAACTTGAAAGGTTTTGATTTTGT